>Ga0209611_10000292_pt1 | contig 68523 bp, 46 predicted proteins | sample S1TSphgellanicum_3_FD_187693 | JGI IMG/M metagenome (GOLD analysis project Ga0209611, IMG submission 187693) | Host-associated microbial communities from peat moss isolated from Minnesota, USA - S1T2_Fc - Sphagnum magellanicum MG (SPAdes) (version 2) | ecosystem: Host-associated > Plants > Peat...
TACCTTGCCGAGGCTTACTGACATCTTTTAAATTTTCCTCCCTTTTTTTTTCCTTTCTTCCTTTGTACATTTTCGAAAATTGTGGTGTGTTTATAAATAATTTTTTTTAGCGTTTTCTCATTTTCCAGTCATTTTAACCCCTTGAAGAGCTTTTTTCGACTATGGATTTGAACAGTAACCATTACTCATCCAGATATAAAGACACAAATGGTCTTTGGGTGTTTAAAGGGACTTTTATGAAGTTTGTGGGTGGGAACAGTGATAATTGAATGGTATTCTATTTAAAACAAGACATCACAAACACGCTGGCCCTGTTAATAGATAAGATGTTGTACATGTACCTACTGTGTCCACACTCTGAAAACCAAAAGAATCCGTTCCAATCTAAACAGTCTAAACACTTTCATTAAAAATCCAGTCACTTAATATGAAGCTGGTTCTAATAAGGTAAAACTTTCAAAAGTTGGATCCAATGTGATAGTCCCTGTCCCTGTGGGGGCAGGGCCCAATAAAGGAATTGTTTGCTGGTGTGGAGTGGAGACGCTCTCAGATTACCTCTAGCTGTGCTCAGTATGTTACCCTGCCAAAATATTTTTCACATTCAAGTTTAGTTATGTACTCTTTCTCAACCCCACCCATAAAACTGAAACTGAGACAGCAAATAGGTGGGGGACTACTAATAGCAAACTACCTGGACCAATCATTATGATGGACCTATCAGAAACACTGAGTAGCAATTAGACCATATTTATTACACTCTTTTCTATGGGTGCACATCTCGGCTGTACATGTTAGCAGGCACGGCAACCTGTGCAATTGTGCTGAGCCAAAACCATTTTCTTGACCCAAACCGGCATGTTGCATATGCAAGATCACATACTGAGGACCGCTGGAGATGCTCTTAAGGCTGAAAAAACTTGGGGCCAACTTTGAGCATTTGTGGCTTGTTGTTTGTTCAAGTAGGATTTTCCCTCCACTTTTGGAATGAGTTTTGATTCCCCCAATATTATTTTCACTCTTTTCACATGATACCCCAATCTCATGGAGGTTTTACATACCATAAAGCACTTAGCAACTGGCTTTCCGTTTGCAAAACAATATCAGTACATTTTCAGGTTCAGCATCTTGCTGTCGCATAATTATTTTAATTTGAAAAATTGATTTTGGCACTTTTTTTTTGTTGAATTATTGATAAAAGATTTTTTAAATTAAAAGAAATTCGACACCAGTTTTGATTCCAGAACCTCCCCTGCAGGGAATTTTGCACTAACCACTGGCTTAACATCAGACACTAAAGAGCAGGGTTTATTTTAAAAATTTATTGTATACACAAAGTGAAAAAAAAAAAAACCCTATGGTAGAACAGCACAGTTCTCAGCAGGACACTATCAGGCCCATAAAAAGCGTCTATTAACAAGTTTCGGCTTCAGCAAATAATAATTTAAAAAATTTTCAGCACGAAGGGATTTAAAAAAAATTCAGCATTTTTTTAAATAATATAATTTTTGTCGAACCTGAAAAGGTACTACAGGTATTATAGTTTCTCATCCCCTTTACAAGGGCACAAAGTAATAACTCCTGCTCACCTCCCTCCATTATAAACTGGGGGTACTTATTAACGCCTGGAGCATTTGATGTGTTGTCGTGGCCCTTCTGATGATTCCGCAAGGAGGATAGGATGAGTTGGCGGGTTTCACGGGGGCGTTTCAATACAGTTAGATTACTCATAGATCATCAGAAAGACAGTGCAACTGTTGTTTTACAGGCCAGAGACTGTGTAATTTTTAAGTATAACTTTATTTCGTGATGAACAAGGGACCAAAGTGCCTGCTGTTCGTGGTGCATCCCATGGAAGCTTTTCAGGCACTAGTGGATTCATCTGCATACTGCTGATGCAATTTGTTGTGGGCCTCGACAGATCTCGTTGATGCCGCTGTTTTGCGGGGCTTGTTCTAAAATTTCTTGGTGCTTGGTGCTGTGCATGGAGTGTGAGGTGAAAAAGCTTGCCACTCTGCAAGCAGACATTGAGATCAATTAGAGACTGTGGCTGTTGTGGTTGAAAACTTGGCGGCGATGGCGGATCCGGGGTTTGCTGCAGGTGCCTTAGGATGGGCGGTAACAAAGTGTCTTGACAAAGCACTGGACATCGTGAAACGGATCGTGCATTTTGGCAAAGACTACTTGATTCTTGAGGCGCTCCTCCTCAGTCTGAAACCTCTGGTGTCAGCAGCAATCAATCTTGCTCAAAATGCTTCTAATATTGAGGCAAGAGCAATGTATTCAAGCCCGTCGTCAACTTTGAGTCCAGAACAAGGTAAAGTTTCAACGGCAATTGAATTCGTGATCATTTGATAAGTGCAGGTAGTTCTGATTGTTTTGACTTTGGTGAATCTTATACTGATATTGGATCCTTTTCCCTGAGATCAATATGCGTGTCCAACTTCCGAACAAGCTGTTATTGTATGTGCGATGGCTTCTGATAATTGTTTTTTCTTTTTGGATCGTTGCATTCTGGTGAATCTGATAACCATTTCAGACTCTTTTCCTCGAGAAGATTGGATCCAGCTTCCTTACAAGCTTCTCTATATCTGCGACGATTTCTGGTAGTTGTTTTGGATTGTTTGATTCTGGTAAATCTCATTGTGATAGTAGGTCTCATTCATTGGTGCACGTGTCAGTGATCACCCCAGTTTCTGAATCCGCTGTTCACGTAGCTTCGACAAGTGGAACTTATCTTGAAGGAGGTAGAGACTCTCCTAGAGACGTGTGTTGATGTGAAGTATTATGCAGTAGCGACTAAGCTCAAATTGTCCAAGAAAAACTCCAGTATATCCTCCCGTATCAAAGACTGTCTCCTAGAGGGAGCACCAGCGGCACTCCTGGCGAAAATCTACGCCACCGAAGGTGTGGTAACCTCAAGGATCGACAATCTGTCAGGACGAATAGAGGAGCTGGCGAATGCATACCAGGAAAGCACTGAGAAAGACAGGCAGATGTATCTATTGATTGAAGAAATGCGACAAGAGTTCCAAAAGATGAATCCTGTCCATGATGCCCTGCAAAATAATAATGTTCAACAGCAATCGCAACCTACGAATCCAGTTCCTGAGCACCCACTAGTCTCCAGATTGAAGGGGCTCTGCAAGAAAACAGGACGCGATAAGAGTTGCCGAGTGAAACTCGAGATTGCAGCTCCCGGTGGTCGGTTTCACATGCCACGGGAGATTGCAACTTCCGAGGAGCCGGAACCGCCTGCAGATCGAGGCAAGGTTGTAAAAGGTGGTTTCGAAGTGGACAATGATTCCAGCGTCCGCCTAACCATTGACGTTGATTTCGGAGAAAAGAGGTTTTTCTACATACCCTTTCTTGATCACGCTTCATCAGCCGCCGAACCAGAGCTATGCTTCCCTGAAGAAGCAGGGGATCAGGATTGCAACTCACTGGACAGGTATTTAACAGTGTTTCATTTGTAGATTATGCACAAACAGAAATCTACTGGTCAAGAAGTTTATTTTGGTGATTGCAGAGACTCGATGGGCAAGATTCAAGCACTGTTGATTCAAGATGATGAAGATTCATGGAGGGGGGAAAATGATTGCCGTTGTGCAATTGTGGAGACTGATCTACAGACATAGAATGAAGGAATATTTGTTTTCCCAAGCCAAAGCTCTTGTAACCAAGAGTTTTTATAATCCTACTGGTTATGCACAGGTTTTGCTGTTGTGCACAATTGTAAGCAAGAGCGTAAAGTCTCTCCAAGGGCAGGAAGCTCCTCCAGGCTTGTTGACAAGCATCCCAGGTTTGTTAGGAAGCCAGCAGGGCCCTTGTTTGCAGCTTACACCTGAGTACTGGAAATGACATTTCAATTATTTGTGCAGGAGGTTTAAGAGAGTATTTCCACAGAAGGCACTCTTTGAAGATGATCTTCCCACCATGAAATTTAATAGATCGAACAATGCACCAACAGATGCCTGTGAGTGCACATCTCTCTACTTGCTCATTGTTACAAGTCTTCTACAGCCAGGTACAGACTTGCAACTAAAATTGTTCACATTTTATCTGCATCTTATCTTCCAATTAACCTGTAATTTGTAACAAAGAAGGGGCAATCTTGAAGTGAATTTGGAGTCATTCTTCATGCATTTAAGGTTTAAAATGTAAAGGTATGAAGCACTTGTAGGGCTTTAGGATTCCGGGTTTAGAGCATACAATGGCCTCAATCTAACAATCAAATTGTCTGCAACAGCTCTCTCCGTTCTGTGTCAAGCAAGATTCGGCTTGCAACAAACATCTTGATTGCCACAAACTGAATTACACAGTTGCCAATAACACTCAGATACCCATCAACACCCTGGCAAGTAGTAGCCAACTTCATGCTCAAATATATAAATTAAAATATTTTGCAACACAGCTCCCAAGAGAGCTTGCCTGTCAAGACCTGGCTACCTACAACCAGAGACTTAGGCTACTCTGAAACTTTCAAAATTGTTATGTAGAACCACTCCACAATGTGTTAACTACAAAGTAAGTACCTTCTGGCAAGAACTGAGACTCCAGTGCTCCTTCAAGCTGGTTGCAACAGAATCCCTATTTCTGGTTCCAAATACCTCTTAATGTCAGAAAGACAGACAACTAATTGCATGGACCTTCCACCTTTTCAGCCCAAGAAAGACCAAAGCCTTGCTGAAAATATTGTGACTATTAGAGCTCCACTTGTTTGCAACAATCCAAATATGGTAACTAGAGATAACAGCTGGAAGACATGATGCAACCAGTGAATTATCTGGATTGTTTCCAGTTCAGCCACCAGTTGACTCCACCTTCTGAATGGAGCAACTAGAAAACTTGAAGACATCCAAAAAATCATCATGGCTAGTTCAATCGTGTCAGTGCAGAAGTATGTTGTTTGGCGGAGCAAAATGCCTGGAAAGGATTGGCTCCTTCTGCCTGCAAACCTGAACTCAGCAGCTGGTCAACAAGTGGTTTGTTTCGTACTTTCTTCACTTTGCCTCGGTCATACTCCTCATCCCTGCCAACCAGACAACTATAGCATTATGCCTTATAGTTGCATTACAATAACAGCACCCCATAGCTGGTCTGGCCTTGCACCTTACAAGCAAACCACAAAGGTTCCATATTGAGAGAGGAGCATACCAGGGATCTATTTGGGGGGTGACAATTTTGTCTCTCCTAACCAGAGAATCAACTTTTCTACTGATCAAATGTCCATTTGCTCCAGTGTCATCCCATTGAGGAACTACAAACACCACAGAAGCCACCCACAAAGTAAGTCATCTACACCAAATTTTCTTCACACAGCTCTTGCTTGGACTCCGATTATGCAATCAGTTCAATCATGCAAGCTAGTTTGTGTAAAGCTCCCATTCTATTTAGAGAAACATAAACTTGCAGAAATGTGCTTTAGTCTTTGAAGCAAAAGAGTACCTTTGGCATCATACACACTGCTTGTGCGCAGAATTGAACTGCCTGTGACTCCTCCCCTTCCATCCATGGTCAAATGGTCCTTGTTCTGACTCATCCTGCAAGAAGCATCCCTGGCAACTCTTTCTATACATGTTGACATTGTGTTCCCGCCTTCACCTTCATGCCCTTTATGCAGGTCAGTACTTGCTTGATGTAATTCTCCATTCCCTGTTTGACCGGTGCACTTTGTTCCAGTAACCTCAGAGATATTTGGAAAACTGGTCATTGAACAGGTTTCCTCTTTCACAACAGGCCCTTCTCTTTGCTCTACACTACTGGGAACTTGCAAATTAAGATTACTTGGATGTGCCATTCCTGTCACCAGGTTGCCTGACAAAACAGCACCATCCTCAACTAATTTAGGTTTCTTGCTCACAAATTGTTCTCCATCTGACCACAACCTCTTTGGATTTTTCCTCCTGAAAATGAGAGATGAGGAGTCCAGTTCTCCGAATTCTCGTCCCAAGTGCTGCTTTTTCTGCCTTTGGAGGCCAAGAGCTTTTGGAAAAAAATGCCGTGTGCGGGGCATGACACGCAAAAGCATGACATAACTGTAATGTGTTGGAAGGCCACACTTCCTTTTGCAATCATCCTGTTTGGCATCTTCAACTTTCCCACTGGTGCTGCAGTCACCCACTTGGTTTCCATCTTTGATGCTCTCTGCTAATCTATTGTTGTCATTCTCCAACAAATTCCTGGTCTCGTTCCCATCATTCAGCACCTCAGTACCCAGTCCTACTGTAGCTTCAGTTAAAAACTTGTGAACAGACACTTTGCAAGCTTCAGTTTCTCCATTAATCTGACCAGCTACATTTTTTGTCAGATGCCTGCTGTCAATCCTCTCACTTGTAGAAGCCATCTAAGCAAGACAGATAAAAAAAGTCATCAGCAGAAAAGAACACATCAGGATTCTTTTCTCACAAGCTTCTCAGAGCAGAATCATCAACATCATAAGGCAACATGAAACTGACAACACTAGGCCACTACCTGGGTGTCAACAGCAGCTCTATTTGGCGCACAGCTCTTGACAGTGGCAACTACTTGTGCAACAGATGTGTGTTTCACTGTATCTCTTGTTGTCTGTTCACCGGTTGCTTCATCTTTTCTAATTGATGATTTGCATCCAAGGTCATTTGCTTCCTCCATAGCTACATCTTTGCCATCCTCACTTTTTGTAGCACCATCAGAGAGAAGCCGCTTGCAGGTTGATGGTGAGCTGCCCAGTGGAGCCGATTCATTTTTCTTCATAGTTTTAGTTGCCACATCCCGAATATAAAAAAGAATGTAGGCCTTTTGATCCATCACCACTCTCTCACTCACTTGTTTCACCTGCAGCACCAAGGTGACAAAACACATCAAAAGGAAGAAAAATGCAGGATGAAAACAGCAAAAAACTCCATGAAGGCAATCAGCAACACTTCAAGAAAGAAAGAGATACGTACCCGGCTGTCATCTAGGGCATGCCACATGCCAGAGGCAGTTCGCACATAGCAATAATAATGACCTGAATGTGTTGACCAGCCCGCATGCACCAGCACTGCATACAGCGTGTACTTCGCATTCTTTTCCTGGGAGTTCCCTCACCCACTCATGTTAAACAAAACTCTTCCCTTCTCCCACTCACCAACTCCACAAAAATTCTATCCACAAATCAGATCCACACAATAACACAAATGACAAACACATTCAGATACCTGTGGGTTGCTTATAAATGGCTGCATGTCCAGTGTTCGCCCAAACTCAATCTTCTTGTCAAGCTTACCACCTGAACTTCCCGTACCACTGAACCGCTTGAACTGAATGGTTAAAACATTTGGTGCCTTGTCCACTGTGAACTGCTTCAGAGCAGGGACTTTCTTCTTGCAACGACTGCAGTAGTACTTGTTATTTCCATCCAAACTTTCCACTGCTGTAAAACGAGCTAAAGCTTTGGTCAGAGAATCTGCTCGCACAATCTCCAGGCTGAGATCCAGGAAAGGGTCATATGTGTTGGAGCAATGTGAGCACACTGTACACTTCACCTGCACTTGACACAATAGCCTGACTACTTCAGAAATCAGCAGGAGCAAAATACACCATTTACATTAACACATAAGCCCCACATGAGCCTCAAACGATCACATTGCAAAGATAGAGCACTAATGTAGATGCAACATGGAACTACTCCAGATCTAAGTCAGTGTACCTGACTCCTGAGCTGACCTCCAAAAATTGAGTAGACCAAGCTTCTGTCCCGCACAGCAGAAGAGTTTGTGGCAACTCCAACCGGTATGCAGCAATTGTGCATAGCTTCAATGAGATAACGCATGTACTCATGCGCATCCTCTTGTCGGCAGTTGCGGAAGCTCTTAGAGATGGCTGTTGATTTTTGTGTCAAGGTCTACAATTCAGAGTTCTCTCCTTTTTTTGTACCAACAATGATAATGTGGAAAATGAAGCACACAGCTACATGAGCTGACACAGAGAAAAGAACTGCTTGCACCAAAAGAGAAACAGGAGAAATGAACAGAAGAGGCCTCCCGGAAGAAGCCATATTTTCCAACAACACTTCAAAGGATACATCGCAAGTTCTTGACAAGATGTGAAGGAGACACAACATTTCCTGATGATGACAATGCTTGCTTGACATGTGCTTGCAGTGCGCACAAAGCACAAAATCCAGCAGCTCGACCTTGCCAAGCACAATGAACCAATGTCAAACAAACTAGACAGCAAATGACATCAAGGTATTCTCCTTTCTGGTAGCTTTTCTTAACAATAACCTGACAATCTGCTTGCACCACATCCAATGCACAAAATGCAAGTTCTAGTATGCACAAGCAAAACGCCACAAGTTGACACTGCTTGTAGAACCCAATTATGACTGACTTCAATCTTCCTGCTTGCAGAGAGATTTCTTGAGATGTGCACTCACAACAAAAGGAACTCTGGACTGAACACGATAGTGAAGGATCCACTCCAGAAGACAGAAAGAAAGGAACAATCAGTACTTGCAATTCAACACTGCAAGATCTTCTGAGTTGCATATGCAAGCACGAGCAACTGTCTACAATGTGAGGCAGTAGTACATGTAGCTTGATGTTGGCCGCTTTTCAAGTATCCTGCCAGAGGTGGTGTGTATGTGAGGCATTGCAGCACAGAGTTGAGAAAACAAGTGTTTCCAAGGTTTGATAGACCTGCTCCCTGTCCTCCCAAACCCCATTGAATCCTCCAGTTCAGATCCCCGCCAGCAATCTTTGTAAAAGACAGAAACAAAGCTGGAAAACCTTTCGTACGCTCTCACGTAACACTGATCCTGAAGGTGCAGAAGGATGCTGCTCTTCTCACAGAGTCATCTCCACAAAAAAGAAAGAAAGAAACAGCAATCAGAATCATCGAAGACAGAGAAGCTTACAATCTTTTGAGCTGCAGCCGACCAGAACCAAGCCTCATGTGCAGAAGAAGAAGAGGAGGTTTTGCTGGAAGGAACAGCAGCAGCTGCAGCTGCAGGCAGATTAGTCGACGCATTCAAAGGCTGTGGGAGAATCGAGGAAGAGCCAGGCAAAGGCGACGTCTTGCTCGCCGTTGCGGCATGAAAAAGGACACGCCGCTGTTGAGGCCCTGTCCACCCGCCTCTCTGCGCCGCCGCCACCTCCATACTCCCCCCACGAGACCTTCTCTCCCCGCCTCCTCCCTTGAGCAGTGGCGCTCGTCGCTATCTTACCACTCTCACACTCTGTTTTGATCTCTAGTACAAGCGAGCGCTCATAGCGAGAATTTCTCACCGTCCTTTCCTTTGAGAAATGATCCAAACTTGTTCTAGCCGAACTTCTTCCCTTCTCCCTATCACAAGAGTGGGTTCCGAAGCTTCTCTCCTGCTCTCTCTATCTCTCTCTCGGCCTCTCGCTTTCTTCTCCTCTCTCATCTACTTTATCTTTTGTTTGCTATTAATTTCCAAACAACAGTCAAACTGCTCGAAGAGCGAGCGAGAGAGCGAGCTTGAGCTTCCTCTCCGCGGATGCCACCGACGCCCTTAGGGCTTGAGGTTTAAGAACGTGGGGGGCCGCAAGCTGCGCTAGGGTTTGGAGGCTCGCGACGCAATGCCTCCGTTTAGGGTTGAAGGATCAATCACGGCGGGCAATCAACATGTATTTGCGCCATTAGTGCAAGATTAATGCGCTAATAAGCATGTAGTTACCTTGTGCATCAAGAAGATAGAAAGCGCGTGCACAGAGAGTTCTCGAGTTGCGAAGCTAAATCGAGGTGGCTCATGTACTGTGCCTCTTGTATCATTGCTGGGAGCTTTTACTGTGAAGCTCAAGGTATTGGATTTGTCATATCCCGGAGCCTTGGCGGGAAGTAAGAAAGAGCTGAGAGAGGCTGTGGATTTGTGAGAGTTGGACTCATTGTTTGTGCCCTGAAGGCGCGAAAGATTTGATTGATTTAGAGGAGGAGATGGCTGCGGCCGTGAGCAGCGAAGTAGAGATTACGGAGGTGCAGGAACAGGTGGTGACGCCATGGGAAGTGGAAGCCAAGGATGGCGGAAAGATTGATTACAATAAGCTCATCAAGGATTTCGGCTGCCAAAAAGTGGAGCCCGAGATGGTGGCTCGAGTGGAAAAGCTCACTGGAAAACCTGCTCATCCTTTCCTTCGCCGAGGTGTTTTCTTTGCTCACAGGTGTGGCTCGATCATAACCCTTGCGATGGAGATTGATTAATCTTGTTCCTGGCATGACTGCACTCATTGTCGTGTTATCCTCGAACTGCTGTTGTAGAGATTTCTCTGCATTCTCATAGATATTATTGTTCCTGGCATGTGATTGCTCACTGGATGTTTTGCCATGAGCCTCTCTCTCTCTCTCTCTCTGTGATGGAAGCAATTGTTTGCAAGGGTTTAAGAGGTTATGATCGTCAATGGCAGACTAGTATGTCTCATGTGTTTTAGTCCTTTTGGTGATCGTGACAAAAGCAGCTTTGAGGGGCGTGCATGGGTTTGTACTGAACGAGATTGATACAAACTTCTTGCAATGAGTGTGATTTCAAACTTGCTGTAATGATTCTGCAGCCATAATGGAGGACAGGAGTACAGATACTGCATTCTTGCAATTGAATGACTAGAATGAGTTGTTGGTCTGGGGCTCTAGTCTTAATTGGAAGTTGTGGTTTGTGTGCATGTGCATGTGCACAGAGAGTTTGATAAAATCTTGGATGCATTTGAGAAGGGTGACAAGTTCTATTTGTACACTGGACGGGGACCATCATCAGAGTCTCTGCATTTGGGCCATTTAGTGCCTTTCATGTTCACAAAGTAAGTGGATGTCTTCACTTTGATGATGTGAAAGAAAAGCATTCAACTTTGATGATGTGTACACAGAAACATGCCAATACTGTGTCTAGATTTGGTTTGCCCATTGGCTAGTCTCCAAGACAAATCACCTCTAATATGCACCAACACACAATTGCAGGTACTTGCAGGATGCCTTCAAAGTTCCACTTGTGATTCAACTCACAGATGATGAAAAGTTTCTGTGGAAGAATATCAAATTGGAAGAGACACGTCGCTTAGCTCGTGAAAATGCAAAAGATATCATTGCCTGTGGTTTTGACATCAACCGCACCTTCATCTTTTCTGACTTTGATTATGTAGGAGGGTACTACTCTTCAAAACTAATTGTGCTGAGAATCTGCAGTGACTGAATTCCTGAAGTCATTGTGCGCTTGAATGGTTCTGCTGAACTAGAACCCTGACTCCCAGAGTGCAAGCTAAAGAGGTGATGTGTGTTGTAATCCAGGGAATTCTACCGCAATATGGTTAGGATTGCCAAATGTGTAACACTAAATCAGGTGCCTCTTGTTCTCTCACGTCTCTCCTTTGTTGGGAACCAGCATTGATGTTATTTCTATCACGGTGCAAGCCATTGATGTTCCATTGCATTCAAACTTTCTCAAACTTGAATGCGTGTTGATTTCCATAAGTGATGGACAGCAAGGAGAGGGAATGATATGTTTGCTGGGTTCTTTTGGTGGGTGATTCCAATGGGCATTCCAAGCTACCTTCATTCATCTGTGCAAAGTGGTTCACAATTTCACAATAAGTATGACCTTTCAAGGGAGATATTATAAGATAAAAGTTGTGTGCAGGTCAAAAGCATCTTTGGATTTGTGAATGAGGACCACATTGGAAAAGTGATGTTTCCACCAGTTCAGGTACCTTTGCTGCTTGCTTTCCTGTTGTCATTTACCTGCACTTACTGTTTAGGGTTAACATCACTGTAGCAAAAGCAATGCTGTGGCACTCATTCAGATACAAAATTAATCTGTAAGGGGAGGCTATGCTCATCCAATTTCTGCAGATAATGATGGCATGCCTCCAGAAATTGAACATCTTGGTTCTACAAGTAGAATATCTGTAGTTATGGACCAGGAGGATGCCATTCCAAAATTTGTTGAGGGTGCCTATTTTGCTGCTGAATTGAGAGAGTTATTGGCCATTGGACATTTAGTGGCAACTAGAAAAGCTTGTACTTCTGACTTTTTGCAGACTATTCTGGCTCAAGTGCCAGAGTTATGGGCAGCTTAAGTTGCTTCTACTTGCAAGGTCCAGTGGTGGCAGTTTGTTGATTAAGCTAGCCTGCAGATAGTTGCCTCTCGAAGTTGAGAGGAGGTCTTAACAGACACTTAAAATGTCCATGCAGGCTGCTCCATCATTTCCAACATCTTTTCCTCAAATCTTTGGAGATGAAAAGAAATCCAAGAAAATCCGATGTCTTATTCCATGTGCTATTGACCAGGTAGAGTGATCTCAATTGGCTTTGGGTGATTGTGTGCTCTTGACAGACCTCTGTTTAGATGTTGGGCGAGGTTTGGCTTGGTGAGCAGTTTTTCTTGCAACTGTTGTAACCACAGCATGCCAAGTTTCATCCTGGTTATGTCTAGTCTGTGATCTCTGCTGTTTCATTTTCTCAATTTCTCTTAACACTTCACCTTCCTTCCAGCAGAGGTCTAGGGCTATTGGTTCCCTCTGCACAAGCATTTTCTTGTCATTTTTCATGGTGATGTAGCAAACAACACGGTGACTCATTTGGCAGGACCCATATTTCCGAATGACAAGGGATGTTGCACCTCGCATTGGTTTTCAGAAGCCAGCTCTTATCGAATCCCTGTTTTTTCCTGCTTTACAGGTCTGTTCCACTCTTGGCTTCTGTAGTCTGATATTGGGTCCAAAAGCAATTCTAAGATATTTGCAAGATATGTATGTCAGCTGTAAGTGCACAGTTAGAGAGAGGCTCATGGTAGGAAACAATTTGGAACAGTTCAAGACAAACTAGTTGGATGTGAACCTCTAATTACACTAGTACTATGTGAACATGTGTGTGTATGGTGATATTCAAGGAGGAAAACAAATTCTTTTAAGGTCTTTTATCTGCATGTTTGCAGGGTGAGAGTGGAAAGATGTCTGCTAGTAATCCAAACTCAGCCATCTATGTGACAGATACACCAAAACAAATCAAGCTAAAGGTACATCTTCAAACTAATGAATGGCTGGAATTTGAAAAAGGGCTGTTACATTAACATCACTTGATTATGGAGTTTTTCTTGAAGTGACTTGGTTCAGTTGTAATATCCTAAGTTGGCAATGTGCAAATTTGTGCAGGTTAACAAGTATGCCTTTTCTGGAGGAAGGGATACTGCTGAGGAGCAGCGACAATTTGGGGCAAACATTGAGGTTTGAGAATTACCTTGTAATTTTGCATTTTTTGGTTTACTATTGATGGAATTTCATGCCTCCATGCCAGTAGGAACCAATTTTCAGCCATATTAATGAGTGGTGATGCTTGCACAGGTGGATGTATCAATCAAGTATCTATCATTCTTTGAGAATGATGATGAAGAGTTAGAGCGTATTAAACAGGTCAGTTCTTCAACCTGGTAAACATGCTTGAAGGACTATTATTTTTCCATGGCATTTTGATGAGTTGCTGAAGGCATGATTAATTTTGAGTGAGTCAGTGGCAGGACAAAGGGCGTGTGGTCTCTAGTGTCATCTTTTTCTCTGGGTTCTACAGTGGTTGCATGATGGATTTCAATCAGAAGCTGAAGCACCTTGAAGCCAAGAGCACAAGCATTGTAGTCAGGTAGAAACAAAAGCTGATTGGTTGGCTGCACATGACAGGAATATAAAACTGGAAAACTGTTGACAGGAGAAGTAAAGAAACTTCTGATAGATGTTTTGACTAAGATGGTAGAAGGTCATCGCCAAGCTCGTGCTGCAGTTACTGAGGAGGTATATGAAAACAATTCACCTCCTCACTTTGCATTGCTCACGCTGGATTGGTAGATACCATAGAAAAAGTCTGTGTTGCTGTTGTTGTGTGATTTTGAGCAAAAGTTTGAGCATGCACAATTTCTGGAGACTGTGTGAGCTGCATTTTTGAGAGCTTCTAATGCTCTTAATATATATATATATATATTTGTTTGCATATCATGCAGATGGTGGATGCATTCATGGCAGTCAGACCTCTTCCAGGTATGTTTGATTAGACAGAAGACCGAATTCATGCTTTCTATGCTTTCTAGCTTGTGGAGGTGGAGGAGTACTGGTTCAATTTGATCTCTCATCCTGATTGATAATTGTTGTCCGTTACCTTAGCCATTGTTGTGAACTCTTTGGAGGATTGACCTTCAGGGCCCAAAAGAGGACAAATATTATTATCTTCCTTGCTCATGAGAATTGAAAATATGCCTGAAGACATTTTCAGATTTCTTAGCTTACAATATGTTGTCCATGGCACTTTTTTGGTGAAGAATTTCATGATCATTTCCACTAATATTTGTCATAATTCAGCTTTCCAACATTAGCTTTACCAAGAGCAAAGCTCATTTATGAGTAGGAAATGGGTTAGTCTCCCTTTGAGGAGAGTCTTTGAAAACAATTGCAGAAGTGTCTGTCTAAAAAGGACCATCAAACATAGAAATACTACAATGGTGAGAGAGGAAGTTTGAAGTGTGAGCTGGGAAAGGCCCACAGTGAAGAGATAACCAATTATGAGACAACATGAGACTTGGGCTCCAGAGTCGTCCCTGACCACCATGGGAAAAGCAATGGCAATTCTGAACATTTGTGGCCTGGGAAAATAATGAAGGAAAACCTCAAGTTCTGGTTGTGCAAATCTTCTCCATGCAAAATTGGTGAATAGAAGCTCTCTAATTGATGGAATTCTTTCATGTGAGGAGGTTACACCAAAGATTGGGAGTCAAAACAATGAAGAAGAGGAGGAAAATGAGGTGGAATAGGAGATGGTGTTTGTTGCCATGTTGAAGATGTCAGTGACTGGAATATCCTTGCATTGTTGCAAATCACACAAAGTATCAAATGCATGTCTATGACCAGAGAGAGGTGACAGAAGACCTTGAGCTGGGAAATGAATCAGGAGCCAAAGCTGATCAGGAAGCAAATGTTGAGTACTAGTGTAAAATTGTTGGAAGTTGAGCATATTGTTGATGAGGAGGGGAAAATCATTGATGATGATGTCATGAGAGCAATAGGAGCTGTTTTGAAGCATGTTGTGGTGGCAAAAGACACCGTACAGGTTAGGTTGTGTCATTATTAGAGTGTTGGAAGATAATGAAGCTTTAGAAAATTTGCTTGTAGTTTGCAATGCTTGAACAATGATGCCATTAATCTACATTCCTTTTCTATCTTCCAAATCTATTCGCTTAATATCCATATTATTCATGAATATTGCTCCTAATGATGCAGTCCTAATCTATTTCTCAAATCAATCAAAGACTGCTGGATTTCTGTACACTTACCTCTCATTACTCTTACAACAGAGTTGGTTAATCTTGGAAGGGGATTGTTGTTTGAGAGTGTGTTGGGGGGTGGGGGTGAGGGTGGGGATATGTGGGGCAGAGGCATGTAAGTAGGTACTGGAAACCATAGAGACAAAGTTGAAACTATCTTGTTGCAACTTCACTATCTCTGCAAACCTCACAAGTTTTCTAGAACCTGAATTTTGCAATTTTTCCCATTTATAAGTGCAGAATCATTTGCTTGCTCCTCATAATTGACATATCTCAATACAACTTATTTTTTCTCTATGAATTCAACAGAATTGCATGTGAATGTATATTGGTTTTGAGACACCCTGACATGCCCTCCTCTCCTAGGTGAACCCTCAGGTGTGAGGGCTCACCTAGTTGAGACCCAAGTTCAGACCATTGTGAGGTGGCCTTTGTGGCAGATTGGGTTATGAGTCTAAGTGTTGGGTTGGATTTGACATCACTCATAAGTTGCATAGGTACAAGCAAGTGAGGGTTTGAGAAAGGAGCTTAAAAAGATGTCTTTGACACACTAAGTCCTTGAAATAGACAAGTCTGTGATTAAGCTATGAAATAGGAGATGATAATTTTGAGTGATTAGACCTTAACCAGTTGAGAAGTCCGTGACAAGTTTTAGTCCCACATGTCTATGGGTTGGGATTAGCCCAAAATTACGAGACAAAATGAATGTTGTAACTAACCTAATTTGTGGCTTGCCATGTGTAGGTAATTTAAGTGTTTAGCAAGGAACATGGTTGGAAATGTAAACATGAAAATGCTAAGATGAATCCAAGTGCAAGACACTGATTGTATAGCTCAAACCACCATCTAGCTTTTGATTCATGCCAATTCTCAGGCAATGCAACAAGGAAACAGAGGGAAACAATTTTGTCCAAGCTTGAGGGCATTTTTTAAAGACACTAGGAATCTTACATGTGTTTTGATGCTCAATCTTATAAACTTGTTACCAATCTTCTCTTTTTCATCAACACCACCACCATGTAGGGACAAACCACAAAAACTACATATAGTAGGAAATTTTGTTTTAAATTACAAAACTTGTAGAGGTTGAAGATTTGCATACTATTGTTTCACCATTTGATTTAAAATCTTATAATCAAAACGATCTAATCAAATTCTAAATGGCAGTACATCACTTGTCTTTTATTTGGATTGACCCCACTAAACTCCTCTTATTGATTGAATTAATTAATTGCAATAAATGTTTTCTTACGAATGTCGGGCATATTTTTGAAATATTTCCTGTAAGAGCTTTCCAATTTACATAGTCTAGGGTTGTTGATCATTTCCCTTACAAATTGTTTCTGCATTTTATTGGATTGCCACTCATTTGACCAACCTTGGACAACATCAATGACTCCATTATATTCAAGACCTTTAATTCTTATCATCCAATTTTTCATGAAAAGATTATATTGTTTTTAGGAGAAAAGTTAAATATGTCAACAAAATTGGCAATTTGTCACCAATTTCATTTAGGTGCTACCGTGCTAGGGGTGAATATTGTTAATTTCTGAAAAGTTCGCAAAATGGGGCGGGAAGAGTTATATATATATACATATGCACTATGGCAAGACCAAGTTGCCCAAAGAAGTCAAGAGTAAAAAGCCACATCTTGGAGAGAAGAAAAATCTTCTCTTCACTCTAGCATTATGTCACCTTTAGGCTAGTCTTTCATCCTAATGGGATGTTTTGGGATTGGCATATTGACACTGCTGAAACAATGTTTTATTGCATTGGGTACACTTCTTTGGAAATGCTTTTGAGTATTATATGTGAATATTAGAGTGATTTCAAACTTATCCAGATGTTACAATCTTATATTAAGAACATTATTATGCTTGACCATATCGCATATTCATTATAAAAAAATATATATCACTTGAAAACATGTAAAGATAATGGTTACACTTGCAATGACTCATGTTGTTAAGGTTCGCAATTATTATGTTTGCACCCATCTGTCTGTGTTTTTTTTGTGTTTGTGTGTTTTAAAAGTTTTTTGAACCAATGATGAATATTATTTTTGAACCTTATTGGAAGCATTTATCTAATCTACTTGAGATGATCATAATAATTCTTGTTGTTTTTGGTTATGCTCATATGAGCAAATGAGTAAAACTTGATTATTGTGACGGTTTTTATTTGATATTTAAATTTACTTCTTGTGCTCAAGCTTGATATGACATTGAAAAGCTTTTTTCAAAATTTACAAGATAAAGCTTTAGAGCATTCTGCTCAGATTTTGTATTGCGATTTTTGTGTTGTTGGGCATATGAACAACTTCCGGAGTTTCATAGGGGAAGCACTCATGACATTGCATTCATCACATTTGCCTTTGATTTCTTTGAAATCTGTGCAAGGAGGAAGGCACAAGAGGAAGAAACAAAAACAATTTCAGACCTTTACAGAGAGTCATGAACCCTAAACCCTAAACCCTAAACCTGTATCCCTGAGAAGGTGAAGAATGCTCAAGTAACGCGTTGTCCCTGAGAATGTGAAGAATGCTCAAGTAACGCATTGTCCCTGAGAATGTTAAGAATGCTTATGTACAGACCAAGCAAAGCCTGGAGGCAGTTTTTTGCACAAGAAGATGCTCAGCAGATTTAAATCTCTGAAAGGACCTCAGAGATCTCCTCCCTTGCTTTTTTACGAGATTCACCTGGTCGAACATCTGCATCCTCCAGAAATCCTGAAGGCTGCTGCATTGCAGTAACTGTGCAGCTTGCAAGATTATTGGTAAAGTAGTTTTGCTTTATATTTTTGCTTCAGATATAGACTTCTTACACCTGATACAATCCTCCAACCACGCTTAATGGATCCAAAGAGGATATTATTAGACGAAGTTCTGTTGATTCGTGACTCCTGAGGATTCTGTGTTTGAGATGTAAATGTAGTGCCGTTGACATATGGAACTACTGATGAAGTTTTGCGTTAATCCGAAGTATTAGAGATCCAACTTAGCTGTGCTCTCATCGCTGTTTCACGAGCACAATCACTGTTTTCGTACTCATGACACGAGCGTCACAACAACGACAACGAATCGCAAATCCCGTAACACTAATGATTTTTTTCCATATGATGTTTATCGAGAAGATGAGATCAGACCTAGATCGATCAGTGACCCTCTGTCTACAACCAAAGCCTTCTTCATCTACAAACTAGATGCACGCGTACTGCTCATAGCTTTGTCAACATGGTTCGTTTCGTGCCACGTGCCGGAAGATCTCCAGACGCGAACAGACGCGTGTGGTGCGGTAATTCTTCGTCCTGCCAGATGTGGAGTTGCTATTCGCAAACATTCAGGGACTAAGTTTCACGGGAAGAATTGGATGATTGCACGACCCAATCCGAAGCGGAAACATGTCGCTACTTTTATGCTGACGTGAGAGAGGTAATCAATACATCGACAGGTGTCTGCTCCAACTTGTCGATCACATGGGCGCCGCGCGCCCCTTTCTGTTCTCCTTTCTCAATACGACATCCGGCCGCTCTCCTTATAAATTCCACATACAACCTTACTCCAATCTACAGTGAGCTTCAGTCTTTTGTTACAGATCGCAGCTGTATTCATCTTCCTCAGACGCATTCATCTCGCACCCATCTTCTTCTTAAACCTTTCTCGAACATAACAGGAAGTTGTATTTGTTGTAATTGCTACAGTTGTTTTTACCACCAGTAGTTCGCTCGTCGCAAGAAGAAGACAACATGGCTACCGTCAATGCTTTGGCAGTGCAGTCTAGCAGTGTTGTGGTCGGGTCAGCACCAGTGTTGACGGTGTCCAGGCACAGCAGCACAAGCGCGAGACTGAGCTCCACAGCTTCTTGCAGTCTTGGTGGTCTCCGCTTGAATGTCAACCACGCTGCCAGCACCAGCTTCGTCAGTCGATCGCACACTGTGCATTCTCCCTTGGTTGTGCGCGCCGAAGAGAGTGTGACCGATAGCATTAAAGGCGTAGCGCAGTCGGCAGCCGACAAAGTAAAGGACACTGCGTCGGCAGCCAAAGACAAGGTGCAAGGAGCCGCGCAAGAAGTCGGCAACTTCGTGTCCGGGAAGTCGGAGGAGACTAAAGACGCGGCTGACAGTGCGTCCCGGGAAGCGCAGAGAAATGCAGAAAAAGCAGGCAGCCAGGTTGAGAATGCCAGCCGGAATTTGGAGAGGGATGCTAGAGACACAGCTAGCAACGTTCGCGGCGACGCTGACAACCTTGCAGTAAGCACCAACTTACAATATTCCTCGTCAAATACACTTCCTAAATATGAATTCATGAGAAACAACGCCGTGATTTTGCTATCTCAGTCGGGGGACGCTCATGCTCTTCCTCAACTTGGGATTCATGAGGAAAAATGTTGTGAATTTGCGAACTCGGTTGTAGGACGCTCATGGTAGACTTCATTTGGATTCTCCTTGTAATCCTTGTTTCTTGTCTCTCTTTTCTTTCGACAGGGAGATGCGAGGAGCTCCGTCGACAAAGCAGGAGATGAATTGAAGAAGAACTTCAACAAGGCAACCAGCTCAATTGAGGATGCAGGTCAGAATCTGAAGACGAAAGCAGAGCAAGCAACCGACGCAGCCAAGCAAGGAGCCGAAGACATCAAAGGAGATGTCAAGGGGACTGCAGATCGCATCAGAAACTAAGCACAGAACATTGTGCAACATTGAATTCCGGATTGATCGAATTAAGATTCTTCACAAAATTGTGAAATTCTCGATCAGTGCGAGAGCTTCGAGGCTTGATCGAAATGCTTCTGTGCATTACTGTATTTCTTACAACAGAATTGACTTTTTTGTTTCTAGAATTTTGAACTTCAAGCTTTTTAGAGTTTTGGGTTGATGAATTGAGGCTTTTGAAACCTTCAAATTCTGTGTGACAGTCTGCTGCAATACTGTAAAACTGTACCAATCTGTAATAATACTGTAAAACTCAATTTTCTTGATGCTTGAGAAATTTTTTTAGCTCTACTTGAGAGAAATCATTCTCTTCATGTGTTTACTTTATTATTCTCTCTCTCACAAAGGCTTTTATTTCCTTCTGCAAGACTTTTGTTTGCTTTTGCAAATGCAAGTTGAAATGGTGCTTTTTGGTTTCTTAATTTTGTGGGACTTTTGTTTCATTTTTGGAGTAGCACACTGGTCTACCAGTTACAGAAGCTTATCCTTGCAAGCAATCTTGAAATTTCTTGTGTCCCAGAATTTCAAGCACAAACATCAGACAAAAGTTAATTGCAGACAAGTTGGGAAATGGTTTTTGCCTCCCTGGATTTTAAACACAAAAAACCAATTGCAAGAAAGTTGGATTTTTTTTTTTTTTTTTTTTTTTTCTTTCACATGATTTAGAAGGACAAAAATCGATTGCAAGAAGCTTGGAAAATCGTTTTGTCACAGGATTTCAAAGCATATTCCATCAATTACAGAACAGCTGAAAACCCTCTCGATTTTCCATCACTGAAGATGGAATGAGTAATACAGAAATTGCACCACTCCATCCAAATTCCTACGAAACTCAAGAAATCTGGCAAACAATTCAGCATGCGAACTTGAAAATTCAAACACCATTTTCCATACTCATAAATGGTGATAATGAACAGAAACACTGGCGAAGCCAAGCAAACTCAAACAAATCTTGCAAAAGATTTTGCGCTGCGTGATCCATGCAAAATTGAAAAATTCTTGCAAACTCTTTTCAACAATTTGTTAGTTGTATAAAATGTGAAAATTTTGCAAGCAATATGGAAAATGGTTAGTGTCTTAGAATCTTTGAGCAGATACTCAATTCAGTTGTAAAACTACATTATTGGACATGACTAGAGCAGCTCCATCAGCAGTACTGTAAACACCAACTTGGATGAAGTTCAAGCTTCTAATATTGTGAAATCAAGTTTTGAACCATGTTAGCTGATTCTTCCATATTTTTCCCATAACCACAAGGGCAGGGTCTTTTTTAAATTATTTTTTCTGTCTCACACTTGATATCAAATACCTGTATATTAAATATTATAATTTGCTTGCTTAAATATGACACTAGTTATCAATTTCCTTGCTTATTTTTTCCCTTGATTGATAATAGAGATATCCGTAAAGTCAGGAAAAGACAGCACCAGCACCCTGAGTTTGCTCATACACAGGGTGAGGTCAAAAAAAAACCTGCAAAAAAGTACATTAGCATTCAATGGGGGGTGAAACTCAGAAAACCATCATTGTTTTCTGAGTTTCACCCTGTCTTTCTTTTTTCCTGAGCCGCTCCACTGCTACCACATAGATTTTCACTGCTCCTACGTGTCTAGTTACTATAATTCCTCTCGAACCTTGTGCATTAATGCTGAGATTCAGCATTTCGTACTGAGTTTCAGCGTTTCATACTGAGATTTAATAAAATTTCCTTACTTTACGGATACCACTAAAAGAGGGGTTAGTGGGTGAAAGGAGGCCCAAAGATGGTGAATTTGCGGATATCTCTAATACCCACCCCTTCATGCATAAGAGTTAGTTTTCAGATACCCAGCCTAATACCTGACTCAATAACCACCCACCTATAAGTTTTTGTCTGTGAGCCTTATCCCTTTAAAAACAAAAGTCTTGATTCCTCATGCAAATCTAACAATAGCCAACTCACACATGTCAAATTCAAATTAAAAGGGGAGTTAAAAGGGGAGATGTGCAACCAAAGGGTGCGTGACAACATATTGGTTTTGACATTGGAGAATTCAAGAACATATTGAGATGAAACATGAGATGGTTGGCTTTAGGTTTTTGTGAAAGCAATACTCAACCTATAAGGGTGTTGTCACTTCTTTACAAAATATATACTAAAAAGGGAAGGTCTTTATCTAGTTTTCAAACCAATTTCAAACCATGTGGGTCAAATGATTTTTTTGAAAGGTTTCAATTGTTTATTATTTATAGTATTCTAATGGTTGTGTGACCACATGTGATCAAGTTGTGATCATTGTTGAACTAAAAATGTTTAAATTTAAGTTGCATTCCACTAATGAGTTTTTAAAATCAATACAATGAGGATTTTGCATAATCCTTTGTACACTTGTCCATTGACAATTCTAGATAATTAGAATATGAAGGATCATATGAAAACCTAACTATCTCATTCCTTTTTTAATAACTATCTCTCTCCTTTCCTACTAATTAACTTATTCATTACAAAAAATTCTATCAATTTCAATTCACACATTTGTGACGTGCATCCAAATCAATTATTTTTTCAACCATTGATGCGATTATCCTTCTAGCACTATGGTAAAAGAGACTTGTAATTTAAAAAAATTAAAAATGATTTGTAATTGGATATGCACAATTGAAATGAAGAGGGGGTTCCTGCTCCATCTATGGGTTCAAATATTCCAAGAACCAGGGCTTGTAAGTTAATTTGTGTGTAAGGCAAAGCCAACCAAAAAAAAAACAGTTGACAAGAAGGAAAAAAACTTAGATGTATATTTATTTGCAACTGATAGCACCACAAAGAAATATTTAATGGTGTGAACAAAATATTGTTCTAAATGAAGATGGAGAGCATTGAAAGGATTATATGTTAAATGCTTCATAATGATGATAATGCAAGGTAAGTTATAAACAACAATAATTTTTAATTGTAGAGGTTTTAATTTCAAAAGATACTTGAAGATGGTAACAACTCATTTGGAATTTTGAATAAAATTTTACAAGTTTATATCATTCTTCTTTCTATATCATTAAATGTTTGTGAAACACTATGATGATGGTTACAATTTTTTTTCACTGAATACATTATTCTTCTTTTAATTTCACTTGCATTCTTGCTTGCTTGAGGATAAAGGCGCAAACCTGCCATAACACCTAATTTTGCAATTTGAGCAATTGTTGAAGGTTATGTTGGTTTGTTCGTCAAATTTTTATTGGGTTAATAGTGAATAATGTACATGGACATATGGCTCTTTTAGTTGAATTAAATTTATGTTACAACACCACAAGGTTCATTTCTACAATTTGGTCCATTTTATGCAATTCATATTAGGAATAGTGTTAGCCAATTTTTTTTGGAAATAACCTTTGGTCCTATTTTTGTTATTTAAAAAGAAATTGGTAACTTTTTTCAATTTTGAGCCTCGTTCTTTAAATTTTGTAGCTCACAATTTCAATTTAAGAAAAAATTCCAAATTCAAGAACCTTTGGATCCTAGCTCCAAAATAGGATTTGGTTAATTTGTAATTGGTTTAAGAAAATTTTCCAAATTCAAAAACCTTTGGACCTTGGTTCCATGTGGACATTAGTGGTGTGAATTGAAGGCTAGAAATTTTATAGGTAGGTAGTTTTACAACAAATTAAAATTGAAAATTGTGAAGTATAGATAGAGTTTTACAACAAATTAAAATTGAAATATGTGAAGTATAGAGTCTTACAACAAATTAAAACTAATCTCATAAAGTTTAGCCTATTTCTTGGCTTTTCAAGAAAAATTTCAATGTGTCTAGCTTAAAAACCTGAAATTGTTTTTAGGAGTTTATTTTCAAGATTCTAATTTTCATTTTACAAAAGGAAAAGGCTAGTTCCTTGGTGTAGTCTTTGCATTGATTCCACCAAAACAGTTTTGGGTCAGGTCCATGTCATGATGATATCCCCAACATCATTGCTACCAAGTCTAAACCAAGTAATAAGAGTCCATTTTGTCATTTTGAATAACTATGAATAATTTTGATACGATGATCTGGCAACACAGGATTGATTAAAAGGTCTTGAAATAATGTTGAATAACTATGGTTAAACAGTGCCTTTACACTATTTCATTGTATTCTTTCAGAAATGTTTTATTAAAAAAAAAAGTGGTTACAGGCTTGCTGAGAGTTATTTTATCATTAAATTATTTTCAGACTTATTCAAATGCCAGATTAATACATTAAATATAAACTTCAACATACATTTTCAACATTATTTTAATTTATGACACTTGTTAATGTGTAAGAAAATCCCCTAACTACGACTAAAATGGTTTCTAGTAGTTCATTTGAACCGGTTTCTTTGGTGAAAGTGTTGAGACTGTTTAGATTGGAATGGATTGTTTTGGTATTTAGAGTGTGGACACCGTAAGTAGATGTACAACATCTTATCTATTGGCAGGGCCAGCGTGTTTGTGATGCCTTGTTACCCCCATTGCCCGTTGCTGGCACTAAAAACGCCTCAAAGGACACAGTTTTGGTTGTGGTGTTGCGAGTAGCCTTTCGTGACTTCTTGTCGATTCTTGGCTTGCAAAATTCTGCCTGTTTTTTCGACTTCTTCCTTCAGCTTCTAGTGTTGCTTCTTTCTTCTCTTTCTTGTATCTAGAAAGTTACTGACGAACCATTAGCCGAGCGCTCTTTGTTACCATGTGCGCGGTAGCTGGCTAACGAGTAGCCTGCCGATTGCCAAGCAGGTGGGGCCAGTCAACATTCACCGGCGAACGGGTGCCTTTGTTTTCTTCATGTGCCTAGTCTAATAAGTGTGGCGGTGGGGCGGATTGCGAGGAGAGGAGCAGCCGATTCGTGGCGATGGCTGCTAGGATTCTTACTCTGCGTCTCGGCTGCTGTTGCTACTCTCCTCGTTCGGTTCCCAGGGTGCTACCCATCACCTTGTTCTATTGTCCCGCTAGATCTTTGAACCCAACAACCGCATTGAGCAACCCGACAACTTCATCATCGTCGTCTTTGAGGGGAACGACGGAAACATGGCTTCCAGCACTCCGGTCTCCTGTGCGCTGCGTGAGCTCGGAGGCCGCAGGCGAAGGGCCACGTATGCCTGCAAGGCTTGCGCAGAAACAGGCGGCTCTGAATGCGCAACCTGTGTACGACGACCTTGATCAACCTGTCCCTAAAATCTCGCTAGGTGAGCCGTGGAGCTTTCCCTGGATGAGGATTCATCTCTATAAAGTAGTAGTAGAAGAAGGGATTATTCCATTTGCCCGATGCTTGTTCTTCTCTCTCCATCTTTTCCTACTTGCAGGACAGTCTCTAGCCAGCCCTCATAGGAATTAGACATGATGTGGCTACCTTTTTCTTCTTCTTTGGAGCATGAAGACGAGGAAGAAATTTGGGAATTTCTAGTCTCTTGGCCATCTACTCTCACATGTTCTTTTGCATATCAAAAGAGGTCGAAGGGCTTGTAATTACTCCAATTGCAAATGTAGGCAGAATTGTCAAACCATTGTTAGTGTGTGTGAAGACAGAAGAAGAAAATTCATTGGCTTCTTCACTTTGCAGAATTTTCCATGTGTAGGGGAAGAAGTCTGAAAACCTGAAAACCCTAATTAGGACTAATAAATGTTTCTGGATCTGAGACTTGAAAAACAGCACTTAGTTGGATGTTTCCAAATTAGTTCTTTCAAGCTGTTTTCACAGGTGAGGATTTTATGGAACATACTTAGATTGTGCAGCATATGCATTCCAAAAGCCTACAAACAAATGGTGAATTTATCTCATGCTCTATTACAAGCAAACTTCTGAACTTCAATTTGACAAATTTCTTGTCATGCTTCAAAAAAGAAAGGTCCATTTTTCTCTGCCCACATATTTATGTACCTGATCAAGGATTTGAAGAGAGTGTCAGATCTTCATTTGCATTATGGGATTCCTGTAAGGAAAAGCTCTTGGTGCTTGATTGAGTACCTGGGTTTCTGACACAGATCAAACCATATAGGTCATTGATCTTTTTCTCTCCTCAATCCTGTAAATAGGTCTAAACAAATCCATGGTTTTGTGGTGTATCTTGTGCAGAGCATGTGACCATGAGCTTTGCCAGGAGTGGGGGTGCTGGTGGTCAAAATGTGAATAAAGGTGTGGTCTCCTTCCACTTTGTCTTGGGAAATACACCAGGCAACTATTCTGACTTTTTCAACAAATTATCAACTGAAGTTTGCATTCAAGTTGCCACTTCTGGCAAGAATAGCACGTCTACTTTGCAAAGCATCAATTCTACTGCTACTGTTTATTGTCAAGCTCTACACAGAAAGGATGAGAGTGGTAAGAGAAACTGTAAAGCTTACAGGTCTTACTCAAGAGGATTGGGATTTGTGGGTGCAGTGAACACAAAGGTGGACATGCGGTTTAAGGTGATGGAAGCTGACTGGCTGCCAGAGAGAATCAGATTGAAACTGCTTCAAATGGTCTGTTGTGTGCTATCCTGAGGTTATTCAATATAAGCTTTGTCTTGTTTGCTTGATATGAACAATATGCTTGATACAATGCTTGATATTCACTTTTTCAGCCTGTCTTTTCCCTGTTTAACAAGCAAAAGTTTGCTCAATATCTTCTGATTCAAGGTGGGCAACAAGAGGTCTCCATGCTGATCCAGATATGCAAATTGCTAGACACTTGGGGACAATTTTTGTGTTGAACAGGAAAAGAATCGGATCAACAGTGAAGGAGAGCTTGTGATTTCATCCACCAAAACTAGGACTCAGAAGTATGTGCTGTTGTTGAAGCTGAATCTGTGCTGCAAATATCATTTCTATGGTCTTTTCAGATTCTGAAACAAGATGAGAATTATCAGCCTTGAGGGAGGGCAACATGCCTACTAGATAAGAAGCCTTCATAACAGAAAAAAATTCAGCTGATGTCTCAATACTTCAGATGCATTGGCCTTTGTGGTTTTCTTTGTTTTATATTGACTCCCAGTCCCCTTGAGTTCCTAACACCTGTGAACAGGGTAACATCTCACAGGATTGACAATGTGGATTGAACAGGGGAAACATTGAAGATGCACTGTCTAAACTTCAGGTCAGTTTTTGCTGGCCCTTTCTTTATCTCTTTGTTTGTGTTTTCATGTCCAACCCTTCAGTTTCTATTCTGCCTCTCCAGTGAAAGTGTGGACAGGTTGAGAAATGTGAGAGATTCAGAAGTCTCAAACTGTCCCAACACATGTTCCAATTGTACTTGCAAGATGAGGAAATTGATTCACTAAAGCATGGTTCAATCAACTGCAGGAGTTGATTGATGCAGCAGCTTATGTTCCACCACCGCCTTCCCAGGAGAAACTGAAGCGGATAAATAGATTGTAAGCATTCACATCTTCATTTACCAAAGGCATACCTCCTCTCACACTTTGACATGATAAAATCAACTTTCACCTTTCATACTGTCGCCTGTGAAGAGAACAAATCAACTTTCACCTTTCATACTGTCACCTGTGAGAGAAAGGAGAAACAAGTTGTGTTCTCTTTTTTTATGAAAGATGATGTCTCTGAACTTGTCTGCCCTCTTTTGTAAGCACTTACTACAAACATGTCTTTTTGAAGAAGAGGAATGTAAGATCACAACATAGGGGTGAGATTCACCAAAGTGCTGTTGTTGGATTTCCTAGAGGTTCAGTGCATGTCATTTACAGCTGAAAATCCTACCTTGTCTTTGTGGTTCTTCAAAAATCGAACTCTTTGATGAGAACATCTAAACAAATAGCAGCCACGCCTGATTGGAATGTTGATATGGTTGCAGGGCTAGGGTAGAGAATGAGAAACGTCTGGTAGACAAAAAGCGTGCAGGTTCAAAGAAGAGTGAACGCCGCAATAAAGGAAGCTGGGACTGAGTAGTGAAATCCAACAAGTCAATTGGCGATGTAAATGTAAACAATTCACTGGAAGCAATTATCCTCCAACTTTGAAACTTTTTCTGAGGGAATTATCTGAAATTTACTGTGAAAGAAAGAGGGAATTGGTTTTTCTGCTGGGTTCTGTAATGGATAATGTTTTTAACACAGGTATATAGCAAGGAAGTCCTTTTGATGCACAAGAGTAGTGAGACATTTGTATGATCAGGCTACACACAATTAGGTAGAGAGATTTGTCCCATCACTGATAATCACATGTTAAATTCAACTCTTATTATTTTGATGAGGGCTGTTCACCACTTCAAAACTGATGTAAAGAAAATTGCAGAGACCAATAACAAAAACAACGATCTCACTAAATTTCATGTCAAGAAGCATGATTGCAATGTCAAGTAGCTCAGTATGTATCCTTGACTACATTGTCCTTGTGTATCAGGCAAAAAGATTATTGTTTGCACATGGAAAAGTTCCATCAAAGCAAAGAGTGGGATCAAGTGTCAGAGGTACTCTTCAATGAGGAGGCAAGATTTTTATGATAAGTGAAAAGCAAACATCATACACTCATGTAATTTGTATTTCATGGTCTAGTGTTACATCACTTGGGAGCATAAAGGCCATGGTCACTCCTGAGCTATATAAGAAGCTCCAAGATCTGGAATCCTGTTAAATCTTCAGGACCAGCAGCACTTCAAATATACCATACCTGTGACCTATGATCCATGAACTAGTAACACCAGGCCTTCTGAATGGTGTTTTACACATCTAGTAGCAAATCAGTTGTAAAAACCTGCATGTGCAGATCATAGCTCCATTCTAGAATGACCATAGCTCAATCTATCTACACTGTATCTGGAATGCTATATGTTCCTTAATATATGAGAAATGCTGTCATTAACAGCACATTATCTGAAATCTGTACAAAAGAGTACACAAGTGACACTTGTGGTTGAACACAAGAAATCTTTCCTATTTGTGCATTGATACCTACCAACCTGGTTTCACAGTGTAGTTGCACTTGATACCAGATGCTGGATCACAACTTTTCTGACTGCCATCAGGGAATCCTCTGTATTGAGAAACACGAGTGCCACAGCAATTCTGATCAAATTGTCATTCACTTGATTACCATTGCCCCTGAAGAAATATGACATGCTCAGTAATTGCATCTCGATGGTTGTCTCCTCCTTTGAAAGTTTGAGGTTGGATATGAATGGGTAACAGATTATAAGCAGTTTTCAGATTCCTGGATGTCCATCAGCACTGGCCAAGGGAGCTCTACAAAAACAGATATCTGACTGCAGTTGTCAAAGCTAATGATGCCTGATAACATCAGGTTTAGCTCATAGTGGGAGCCCATTCTCAAAATTTCTTCCCTCTAGTCAACACCTGGAAATCAAACAATAAGTTTTCAAAACCAAGTGCTGGAATCACCTCTCCAGGGCTTCATTCCTTAGTTGAGAAAGAAGGCCATCTTCTGAGGACTTTTTTGAATTCATGGAGTTTGAAGTGAAAGCCAACATTGTTAAGGGCTAAGAACTTGGACCTCATTGTTGTCGTATGTACAGGACAGTTTTTTGCAGCCATTCATCTGCAATTTGAGGTTTAGAGTTGCTGATAGTTAGTCATAGCCAAGTAGCTGGAAGAGGAGTCTGGAAACACTGAACAAACCTTCCCATCAAAGTCTGTATATTTATTGGTGGCAGAAATTTTTCCTGCCTCAAAGCTTTTCCACTCAAATCATAGATGGGTTTACTGATGGTGACCGTGGACTGTGCCAGTTCATTGACTTCCTGAACCGTCGAGCAGCAGGAGTGGCAGGCTCTCTGATTCCAAGACTTGAAAGTTGGCGAATACTGGCTGGAGAATGTTGAAGCATCAAATCATCAGTCACTTTCTGTCACACAAAAGAAAATGATACTCATGAATACGCTGTGTTCAAGATTTCAAGTGGGGCACAAAGCAAGCCAACATAGAATAGATGGTACTGAATCTACAAGTCAGAAATTATCTGACATTCAGAGCAGAGGCATCAAGGACCAAGCCTGCTTGTGAGCAGGTGTTTTGCTGTGTTAGTATCCTCAATTTGCCACTTAAAGAGTATCTTGCATGAGTTTGAATGTGTGTAAATTGGTGATATATAATGGAATAGAAAGAGGCTTTTGATTCAAGAGAAAAAGGACTACTAAGGAGTTGGTGCACAAGGCTTGGTGCACAACAGAAGTTTCTACACCAGAAACCCACTGGTTGTGATGAACATGGCTTAGGATACAGTTTTTGCATCCAACAACATTTGTCCATCTGAAGAACAACTAGGGCATTGATAAAAACACAAAAGAACTATATTACCAAAAGGTCCTCAAAGATCACCAGGTGCAGCAATTTATCTGCCTCAGAAAAAAGGAAAAAAAAAAATGATCTGTCAGTGAAAGACTGCAACTACTGTTCCTGGTATAAAGTACTCACGTTGGAAGCTGGAAGGGGTGAATGGTCACCATAATATTCCACCAAAGCCTTGCCATCAACATCCTTGAGGGCCAAGTACTCAACACAGAATGGACCTTGAGAGCGCCTTGGATCTGATGGAGCTAGCCCATACCGGCTAGTTCTCAAAGCAACGTGCCACTCAGCTATAAGCTTGATGTTGTCATCCACAGTGAACTCCCGGGAGCTTCGCGCATTGTACCACCAGAGGCCCTTTTTCCACAAAAATGCTCCATTCAATGTCACCTCAATCTTGTTCAGACCAAAGTTCTTCGGTGTCGGCCATATCTTACATCTCATTGCAATCTTCAGATTGTCCACCATGGCCCTGACAATGATTGTGTTCTGTTTAATTTCATAAGATGAAGGCCTGCAAAACAAAGAAACCAACAGCAATATAAATCCCTCATTTACAGCAAGAATATTTTTGGCATAGCCTGTAGAAGTATGCCAGCTATCTTAAGGCAATTCTCTGATACAATTATGTGTGCCTGCTTGGATCAATTGCCCTCTTCGTACTATGCTTTTGATCTTCAACTGTTGGTCTTGGTCAGGTATAACTATAGAGGGAAGTCAGTTATGTATTGGGCACTTGACAAGCAAGTGTTGCAGATTGATACTCTACAATCACATGACCTCTTGTAATGTTACAAACAGTCCCTGACACTTATCACACAATTTAGCAGCTTTGGAAAGGCAAAGAATCAGTAAAGGCAATTTACCCCTTTCTAAAACTTCTTGGAGACTGCAGATCAAGGGGCAAACTGGGAACATTGTTCAGGATGTTTGATCCTCCGTTATTCCATTGAAAAACATCACCCTGAAAAATGCAGTCCCCAAAACGTCAGCAACATAAGCAAACCTTTAATATCCAGAAAAACATAAGAAAGTTTGTGTCCATCAGAACATAAGCCACAGCTTCCATGAACATTGAAACATAAGCAAGGTTTTGTTTCCATCAAAACATAAGCAAGCTTTTGTGTCCATCAGAACATAAGCAAGCTGTTGTGTCGCAAAACGTAAGACACGTTTCCAAAGCTTGCATATGCAGTAAGTATATAGTTTCAATCACATTCAGAACACAACTGGAAGTTGGAAGGTAGTCTCTGAAACTCATAAGCTCTCTCCAACAAGGTTCTTGTGCATTCTCACTTCACAAACTCTCTCCATCAAGGTTCTTGTGCATTCTCATTTCACAAACTCTCTCCAACAAGACTTTGTGCAATCATTTCACAAGCTCTCTCAAACAAGAATCTTGTGCATTCTCATCTCACAATATTCTCTCCAAGAAGATTCTTGTGCATTCACATTTCACAAGCTCTCTCCAACAAGATTCTTGTGCATCCACATTTCACAAGCTTTCTCCAAGAAGATTCTTGTGCATTCTCCTCTCACAAGCTCAATCCAATAAGACAAGGACTCTGCTTGCACAACAATCTATGACAGTTTTGGTTTCTGAGCGAAGTCCTTGTAGAAAGCAAGAATGCAACTCCTGTACCTAAGCTCCAAGAATTCCATTAGTTTTGGTGTTGCTAGAGAAGCAGAGTAAGCTGAGCTTCACATTTCAGCATGGTTGAAGAACAAAGAGGAATGCTTCAATTCTTGCTACAGTTGCCTCTGAAATACAAAAGATCTCATCCAATTCTTTGCATCTGAATCTGCTTGCACGACAGTCTATGAAAGTTTTGGTTTCTGGGCAAAGCTCTTCTAGAAAGCAAGAATGTAACTCCTGTACCTAAGCTCATACAATTTGGCAACTACATGCAAGGTGTGAGGTTTAGGATTTGCCAAGAAAAACAAGGCTGGAAAAGAGTGAATTTTTGTGCAGATTTGCTTGAGGGCAGAGATGTCATCATTCTTCTTCTTCTGGTGATTGTTTGGAATGTTGCAAAAATTACTTACCTCAAAGCTGAACTCAGAGCTAGACAACTCTTTGCAATCGGCATTGTTGAGGGCGATGACAACCTCCTTCATGCTCGGTCGTCGCTCCTGTTTATCGTCCACGCAAGCCCTTGCCACTTTCACCACGTTCTGGAGCTGCTCCAGTGAGTACTCTGATTGCATGATCCCGCTGTCTACCATCCTCGGCAGCAGCACCGGCTGAAGCGACGGATCATTCGTAAAGAATTCCCTGCACCAAGCCGCTAGACTTACTTTCTGCTGAAGCGCTCTTCTTCCAGTGATGAGCTCCAGCAACAGAACTCCAAAACTGTACACGTCGTTCTTGTCCACAGGTCGCCCCGTTTTCAAGTAGGAGGGATCTACATAGCCCGGTGTTCCGCGCACTCTGTGAGAGGTAGTAGGATCATGCCCCACAATGAGTGCTTTGCTGAGCCCGAAATCGGCTATTTTGGCCTGCATGTCATCGTCGAAGAGAATATTGCTTGACTTGATATCTCGGTGAACCAGCGTTGGATGCGCATGGCGATGTAGGTATTCCAGGCCCTGCGCGACGTCGATGGCTGCACGCATCCTCGCCCTCCAGTCAAGGAAAATGGCGCCTGGCGCTCCCGATTCCCACTTGTGAAGGTGATGGTCCAGCGATCCGTTGGACATTTTCTCATAGATCAAAAACAGTTCTTGGCCCTCGACGCAGTAGCCCAGCAGGGCGACCAAATTCCCATGGTGCAAACGCGAGATGGTTCTGAGCTCCGCCCAGAACTCCTTTTCCAGAGTCTGCTGCACAGGCTTGTTAGTATTTACGACGACACCCGGATCATTTCTTTGCAGCTTCTTCACGGCCGCAGGAATTTGAGGATCACCAGGAAGCATGGCAGCGTAAACGACGCCCTGTCCGCCGCGACCTAGCACGCTTTTGAAATTGTTCGTCATGCTCACAATCTCCTTCAAAGAATACTGCTGCACTAAGTTGCCCACGTTGTTCATGCCGCTTGCCTTCGGACTCAAGTTCATCCGAGGACTATACACCGAATTAGTATCCGACGACGAATTATTAGCTGGTGTCTCTTCCATCTGCTGCAATAATTTTGGCGACTGCAAATTCTCAGTCGACTTCGACTTCTGCTGCTGCTGCTGCGTTCGCCACCAAAACCCGGTGGAAACTCCTACCGCAAAAATGAAAGCCAAGCTAATCAAGCTACTCATAACACTGAAAGCCCCGATAATCCTCTGCACAGCAACAGAGGGCGTGAAGCGTTGCAATTCACTTCTAGCCTCCATACTACTAAACACTAGCAAGATGACAAGAATCCAGGCGTTGGACACCAACCACTTCCAGCAAGTCGTCTCCACTTCATGCAGCATCGCCTCCACCTTCCCCCTTTTCCCCGTTATATGCTCCGAATCCAACAAAACATGTCCCCCAACACCAGCAACACTCCCACCACCACCACCCCCGCCACCAATACTACTACTAACACTACTCACACTAACACTAACACTGACCCGACTTCCAGACTGATGACCGCTGCCACCAGCCTGTTGCGTCGCCATCATCTCCCGACCTCTCAATACCCTAAAAACCGCCGCTTTTGCACCATCTCCATCATGAGCTTCTCCCCCATGTCGTCGACAAAATCACCGGAAGCACAATTGACCATATGCAATTCCTTCCTGATCTTAAGCTTCCTCCCCCATGTCGGAAATCGCTCGTCAACGATTTCCCACTGCGTAATTTCTCTCCACAAACTCCGACCTTGCCTCGGATTCGCATCACTCTCTCGCAAGCTCGCGAGACGCGACTCCCTCTTCTTCTCCTTCTTCTTCCTCCTCACCAGCAAAGCAGCTTCGCTCTTTCTTGTCACGTGCCCGCGATCAGGAACTCGTGCGCTTTTGGAAAACTCACTATGTGTGCTGACCACGGCGCTTTCGTGTGGGCTACATAACAAACTACGAGAAACTACTACGACAATTTTGTTAGCAGCGAGAATCGAACTTGTGAGCTTCTGGAAATTCGCGATGTGAGTTCATCACAGCGCTGTCGTGTGAGCTAGAACAACAGCAACAATTGGTCTATAGGAGATTTCATTTTTTTTAAAGGGCAAAAAAACACCAACCAGATCACACATCTCTGCTGGCTCTTGTGTGTTTTCTCTCATTCTTTATTTTAATAACAAAAGCCGTAAGAGGAAGAAGTTTCTTCTATGGCTTTTCTATTGCATGGGTGCCTAGAAAGGTGAATTGTAAAAAGATGGGGGATTTTTGTTTTTGCTTTGCTTTTTAAAAAGTTGTCAGTGTAAGTACTTCTTAGGATCATTGTATACAGTTGTGGGTACTTCACTTAGGACACGTATAGGTGGGGTAGGTGGCCGTCTTCTCACATTATGTTCATTGTCCCCACAATCCCCTTTTTTTGGGGATTTTTGTTTGGTTGCCTTCTAAAGGTCGTGATGGGCAGCGCCACCCCCCTATTCCCCTCCCCTACCCTACCATCACCACTATAAAACCCACTTGGTATACTCGGTCCACTTTGGTAAACCTAGACTAGCTGGTGAAGCTGTTTTTGAAAAGGAATTGTTTTATACAAACACCACCTATATCTATACTTTGTGCAATCTGTACTAAATTATTGGCACACTTTTGATGCTTTGCTTGAGATAGGTATCTTTGAAGTACAATGACCTTACAATGTTTGTAGTATTGGGGAGTGTAGAATCATTTGATCTCTGTTACTATGTACGCAAGGAGATATCAAGCAAGTTAGTGGTGCCTTTTGAAAATTTGATGGGTGCCAAAATGGATTTGAAATATAAGTTGGTAGGACTTTTTGTCCAATATTGAACCCAATCAACCTAGGACTAAAAAAACACCACAGATCCATGAGAAAGCATTAGTGGCACGGTCTTTCTTTTCAACTTTTTAATACAGAAAATTTGGCGAATTTCTCCATAAACATTTGCAAAATTAGTCATATTTACACTAGCAAAACACATTTATCCAAAAATTTCCCAAACTTTTGTAGAAAAAGCAACAGAATTTGTCCCCCAAAATTCACTGCTTGCTAGCTTAGTGGTGGTGGTGCCTTTGAAATTTGATGTGCTAGCTGAAATGGATTTGAAACATAAGTTTGCAGGAGTTTTGATACAATTTGGAGCCAACCTATGAGGTAAAAACACTTCACATTACATGCCACTAGCTTAGTTAGTCTCCTCATTAATTGAACAAGGGGCCCATTCCATGCATTTTCAGAAGACTTGGAGGAAATAATATCGCAACTTGATGAAATGTTTTTTAGAATTTTTTTTAAAAGAAAAATTTGTGATTTTTAGGGATTTGTTTAACCATTTTTCGAAATAAAAAAATTGAATTAACCACATCTAAACCTAGGCACTTCCTAGTTTACGTCTTTTAGCACCTCTTTTCGTAAAAATGCTACAGCCCACCTCAGATAGTTGCCATTTAATACTAATTAATTGTTGGAGATCCTTGCCAGTGGACTTACTTTAGAAATTTGAACAAAAAAAACTCTGGTTATGAGTCATCATCATGGCTACCTTTGATTTCCTTGATTTTGTTCAGGTGATATCACTCTTTGTTAATTAGAAATAATGAGTGGGTGTAAGGACCAACATTTCAATTGAAAATTGGGGCCTTGAAAGAAGTTTCCCACATATGCAGCAGCACAGTGCCTTAAGTAATGGTTGCTTCAAACCCAAATAAGCAAATGGATTTCACACAATAGAGGGGTTTCCCCGCACTGATATTGTCATGCACAATAAGTCTTCCGTCACGTCCATACTTTTTGGCTTTGACAAGAAATAGGGTGAAAATGTTATGCATGACTTTGGAAAATGGAAAGTTGACATTACATTCAATTGAGTTAGCAACAAAATGGGTACATGTGTCTTCTGAAAAATTTTGATTTAAAAAAAAAACAGATTATGAAAGTATGCATGTGTTGTTAGCCACTCCCACACAAAAAAGTCTCTATATGTGATCTTTGTGATGAAGGAAACTAATAAACTACAATTTTAAAGCTACATAAGTACATGCACATGATGAGTGACATGAATTTTCTTAACCGAAATTAACCAACGCTTCTGTCTAGGGTATACCTATCTATCTGAAAACAGTGATCCTGATGAAGCTCCTGATTAATTTTCTTGTTTATGCATTAATCTTTTACTAGATGCATGCCATGGATGTTTTGTGGAAGATTGGTTTGTTGTGAACAAAGTTGGCACAATGTCCTCAACATTGCATTCAATTTCAGCATACCCATGCAGAGCCTAATTGATGTCAGCCATTGTAATTGTAGTCAACCTTCAATGGAAGGTCGACTCTTCTCCGATTGACCCAAAATTGCCAGTAAGCTTGTAGCAACAATGCTCAACCAGATGTCCATGGGGCTTAAGGAGTATGGAAATTGTAAGTAAAGAAAATAAAAATGGTGCCATTTGAAATCTGATGGTTGGATGTGCAACTAATTTAGAAAAAACAATGAAAACCCCTTTTGACCTCTGTGTGTAGATCCACCCTCTTGTTTCAAGGGTAGGTAGAATCAAATGTCAAAGGTGAAGGGCAGTTCATTCCCTTGATTGGGAATTTTATGTACCTAATCTTCCATGACTTGTTGTGGAGAAGACTTTTCAGTTTATGTGATTCAAAACAGTCAAATGGATAACCAAGTTATGTTTTGTTGGGTATTATTGTCATTCAGTATTTATTGAAATTTTGCTTATTCCATTTATGTAAAGAACCTTGCAAATGATGGCTCATTTCATACCAATTCTACATGTATTCCTCACGTAGAATTGGTATGAAAAGTTCAAAAAAAGTACTCAATACCATTACCTGCCCGGTATGGCAAAGAAAAAAGACAGACTGATACAAGGACCAGTATGGTGGTATGTTCAAAAGTTGATACAAGTTTCCAACACTGATATCAACCCCAAATGCATCAAGCTTTCATTTTAGTTGAAAAGCCTTAAATTTAAAATGCTAGATATTAAACACTAAACCATATTGAAACTTTTCTTTTTGTGTTCGCTTCAGTACTTGGACCTATCAATGGATCATTCATTAACTAGCTCTTTGTTATTTTACAACGACTTCCTTGGCAATTATTTTTTAAAGAGATTTTTGTTTGTAGCCAAAGTGGCAATCATAAGAAGATTTAGCCAAATCTGGCTGTAAACTAGATTTGAAGTACAAAACTCTAATCATCCTTCTATTTTTTGGCAACACAATAAAAGTCAAATGTGAAATCATGGCAATTTATAATTATTTTTTCCCTTGCTTCTGGTGATTGAAAACCTCCAAAATCACTTCATTTTCGCTTTTTCTAGTTTTCAATGCATCATTTGGGTGATATTTTTCCAATAAAAAAGGATTATTCTCACTCTATGGAACTCAAATGTTTCAGCCCAACAAGTTGTTGCCTACCTATAACCTAATGGAAACTTCATAGGAGTACATTGCCCTCCTGCCCTACTTTCATGGCATGCCACATAAGTGCTTGAACCTGACTACACCAGTAAAAGTAAAGGCACATTTGTGCTATCTTCATGTTGTTATTTGTTGTCATCACCATGTTTCTCCTTTTGAGCCTTTGCAACAAAATTTGGAAATGCATGGTTCATGAACTATTGGAAAGTAGCCATCTGTTAAAAGCACTCCCCATTTGGAATCTGCAATGGTCTTGGTCCAAAGTGCAAAAGAGACTGTTTCTTCCGTATCCTCTACCATGAGGTTGTTGGTCTCTTGTGGGATGAATAATGCTTAATGAGAAAGTGATGATAAGTATTGTTGCTTTTTAGAGGTTTGATGGGGGAGGGATCACTATTCTTGAAAGTTTGACCTTCGACATTCCTTTTTGAAATTATCTCTTTGGAGGCTTCTTAGATGACAAATGGCTAATGCGATTGAGCATTGAACATTACTTGTTACAATTAGTTGTTAGGAGCGTGCTGACTGCACCCAATCACCTAATCACATAATGCACATACAATCAATTATGGCACTTTTTCGCAAGCATGTACTCACTTATTCTTTGCAACCCAAGGTGACAAACAAATGTTTTTTGTTCAGCAACCTTTGAAGGGGTTGCATGGCTTGGTGATTGAACTTTGGTATTTGGAAGGTGTGGAAGTTGCTTAAATTTCCTTGTCACTATTGATCAAGCTTTCCCTCCACAAATGAAATGTGACATTATGAATCAAGTTCAAACAATTTAGAAGCATTGTCTTTTGCTTCCCCCAAGATAGGGCCCTTGCACTTGCCCAATGACAATGCTTAAAAGATAAGGTGAGGGAGATACTAAAATGGTGCTGCCATATTTTCCTTATGGGAAAAAAGAGTCCTTCTATGAATAACACCTATTGAAAAATGGTTCAAATGTGTAAATTTTGATAAGGTCAAATCCACGTTAAACTTTGGAATTTGGTGATAAATGTACAAGAAACTCAAGTAATTAAGAAACTCCACATTCTTTGTGCTTTTGGAAGTTCTTAAAAGCATTGTCAATTTTGGCATATTTTAAATATATATAATTCATTTAAAATTTTGAGATTTGAACATGAAATAATTCCAAATAATGTGACTTTGAAATGTGAGTTGCCCCTTTCTCAACAAAAGAAAACATAGACTTTACTAATATTTCATTTGGAAATAAACTAACCCACTTGTTATGAAACAATACACAACAAATCAAATACACGTATATATTTGGAAAAGTGGTTGATTACCTTGCATGGTGCATACAAAAATTTCTCTTCAAAAATCCATGCGGCTTTGGATCCATATGGATCTCAAACATAGAAACGTGTTGCAGCTTGGGTTTATGAATGAATAAGGTTAAGAAAGCTTCCAATGATACCTTATGAAATGCATGATGTATATACCTATCATGAATCATGTTCCAAAAACTAATAATTCAAAACCTTTGATCTCCATGATAAACCACCACCAAAATGAACCTACTAGCTACCTACCTATTTTACTACACTTTGCACTGACCTTGCAAAACATATTTAAAATTCACATTTTAAGGTCATAAATTATAATGCATGTTAGAATTTGCAATCCAGATGAATTTTGCCTAATACAAAATCACATTTAAGGTGCCCAATAAATCTTTGAATCTTTATGGTTTTTCCTTTGAGTGTTTGGGGCTAAAAATACATCCATGTTGCATGTGACCAAGTCCAGCTGCTGTAGGTGTTAAAATTAAACACCTTTATATCCTCGTCAACATGTATGTAAGATTTTAAGCTTCTAATAATACTCTAGCAGTTGTTTTGCAAGCTTTTCATCTTTGAGCTTTTGGCTTTAGGGAGGAAATGGACACCCACCAAACCAGCTCATGAATAAGCACCCACCAAATTTGTGCATGAAGTGTTTGGTAGTTGATGTACTAAAAGATCATAAAGTTAAGATGTTTGGAGGATAGGGGAATTTGTTAGCCCTTACTGTATCTGCAAGAGAGAGAAAAAGGAAGGATTTTGGCCCAATCCACAATCCCATTTGGATTTGATGAATAATTCTGTCATATCTGCACACAAGTTGCTAGATAAGTTTATGCCATCAATCCGAATATAACAATTTGACAAATGTCATTTGACAACTGAGGCAAAAGTAGCCTTTCTTTATGACCTAGATTCACCTAAAAGCCAAACTAAAAATTTGCCTTCCAATGATTGATCGATGAAAATTAGAATAAAACCACTACACCTAATAAAATATAGTATTAGTGGATTTAATTAAAGTATTCAAAAATAAATAAAATTTCACATGATGGGTCTTTTTTTTTTCCCAAAAAATTCATGTCATGGGTGCAATCATTTGTTTGGCATTTAAGCTTAGGAGACCTTAAACCCTAAATCTGAAATTAGGTTTAGGACACTCAACTCTTAGTGCAAGAAGGTGCAATTGGAGCAACATCATTTGCTTGCCTGTTTTGAGGCTTTATTTATTTCCCTCCTCGAAACATCATTTGCTTGCCTGTTTTGAGGCTTTATTTATTTCCCTCCTCTTTTGTACGGGTAAGTCCCCAAGCACATCATCATCATTTTCCTTGGCCTTTTGTTCACCTTCCAGGGTTTGAAGTTTGCATCAATAGAGAGATACCTGTGAATTGTCAGCAAACCATGCAAGACCTCAAAATAGCATCATCATGTATTCAAATGCCCTTTTTGTAATGCAGTTGTAACAAACTCTTGTGAGTAAGTTTATTCTGAATCTCTATCTTTCTCAACAGATTCCCCTACTTTGTGGCACCATTCAACCCTTGTTCATCATGGGGAGCTATATGGAAGGGTGGTGGGAGGTGGGGGCAACTGGGGTGGACCTAGTCTCCTTGGGAAAAGCCAACAAGCCCCAATGTCGAGTGTTGGGTTTACAAAGGAAAGTCCAGAAAACCTTTTCAATCATGCATCATACCGATTGATATGTGTTTACATATTCTTCAATCAATCATGTGTGTTGAACATGAAATGGCAAGTACTTATTCTTTGCCACATCGACCTTACACACACGATAGTACTCATAGTGTCAGCCTATAACAGGCCAGAAGAGAAGAGGGGTTTTTAGTTTTACTCGCTTGCAAGTATAGAATACATTATATACATAAACATGTTTTTGCCAATGCCATGTCGAATGATCAAAATATTTTTGTTTTCATCTCTCCCCAAAAATTCCGTTGATTGTTTGCTTCAGGTATGGTTCACCTGTTCTTCAATGTTACCAATGAAACCTTGCAAGTATTAGAATACATTATATACATAAACATGTTTTTGCCAATGCCATGTCGAATGATCAAAATATGTTTGTTTTCATCTCTCCCCAAAAATTCCGTTGATTGTTTGCTTCAGGTATAGTTCACCTGTTCTTCAATGGTACCAATGAAAGCTCTTGTTTTTGTGTGAATCAGAAGTCAAAAGTGTACTATTATGGAAGAGTTGCAATGACTTTTTTAAGTCTAAAATGTATTCAATTAATGTTTTTGTTCCCTCTTTCATGTTTATTTGTTGAATGTCTTCAGTTGGAAAGAAAGGAATCAAGGAAAACTGGACAAAAACAGGTAGTCTCTCTTTCCCTGTCCTGCCTTATCCTCTTTTGGGAAAAAAGAAAAATAATGGAAGAATTTTATAACGTTCAGAAAAGCTAAATGACCCTCAAGAAATGGATAAGTTTTCTAAGTTGATAGGTGTGGAAAGTTGGTTCACCGAGTGAATCCACCACCCCCCCCACCCACACACACACACCCCCAAAAAGGTCAGGACTAAAAAAGAACAAGATGGAAAGTTTCAAATTTTTGGAACATAGTTTTACTTTCCTACAAGACTCTCACAAAGCAAATAAAACATTGGATGTGAAATTCTTTTGTAAACTTATGTGTACGGGCTTACTAAAAAAACATTAATGAACATTTTTTTTTCATCTAAAATTCATTTACATGTTGGTGAATCATAAATACAAGTTTTCATGTCATTTTGTAACATGAAATATATTTTAATATATCTTTGAAGGCTCCAAAAATGTATCAATTTCTAAAAATTCATTTTGACATGAGAGTGACACATTTTTAAAAATTATATTCATGAACAATTGATAAAAACATAAGCAATTGGTTGCACTGGGTCAATTTTTAAAATTTGAGAAAGGATTTAGGTGTCCAACAATTTCACATCTTTATCATAATCAAAATACACTAAAAAATGTATTTACTAGAAAATAGGAAATCCTATTCTACTATTTTGGTTCATTCTAGGTTGCAAATACTCATTAGCTCAAACATATCTCATACAAAACAATGAGATTATAGGACATTATTTCCATTGAAATTAGGATTGTTATTTATCCTTCTCTTTCACTCATCTTTATAACCGCGTCTAAGGAATGTGAAATGATTTTACTTTTTCTTTGACAATTGCAATATTTTAACAATCCTTATGACTAAGATATGCATATACCAACCTTGTCTATTTTCATTAAAGGTGATTTACGTTAGAGGGCTTGGGCTTTGGATTACACAAATCTAAAATCTCTCATTGGTCCAAACTATGAAGGTTGGTTAGTTTGAATTTCAATTAGTGTAGTTTAGGGCTCAAGCCCAAGTGAATGACTTTGGATAAAAAAACTTGTTGAAATTTCACATGGATAGTTGTGGATAATGTTGCTTGAGCCTGTGAGGTATTTTTTTTCAGGTCTATCTCAAAGGGGCAATAGCAAAGGCCCATGGGTTCCAAAATATCTTAGTCATTGATTTATGACAATATTATTAATTTTTATAATTTTCTTGAAAGATGATATTGGAGGGAATTTTTGATGGTTGCCCTCACAAAATTGCCACTATTTGAAGCGTAAAACAATCATAAAATGGAATCAATTTTTTTAATTTTTAAAAAAATTTAAAATGGGATGGAATTTTTGGTGCCCCTCTATCCCCTCTCATAAATATCTAGTTATGTTTAATTCTTTAAGTACAAACAATGCACACTTCTCCATTACATACCCTAAAACAATAGTTTTAATGTTCAACACTTGTTGAATCAACATACACAAACATCAATACATAGTTGTCACAACAAATGTTTGCTTCTTTTCTGATCCATGATCTGTGATTGTTTATGAAAAATGAAAAAAGAAACAAAAACAAAACAAACAAACAAATAAACAAAACTAATAGAATGAGAGAGAAAAGAAGAAATAAAAAATGAATTATTAAAAATCAGGGCAACCACATTTCCATTTTTTTTTAAAAATAAAAATAAGATTTCATTAAACAAATGCACATGGTCCATTCTTTTGGTCCAAATTGGGTTTACACTGTGAACAAAGGCCCTTGAGCCATGGCCCATGGGTTTTCCCACGATCTCATCCAAGAAGTGGGTCACATGAGGTTCTATATGCCATGGCTGAAGCCCTCTAGTGTAAAGGTGGCCCTTAAATGTATGTGAACAAAGGACCTCCAACATTCATGGAATTCAATTCTTCATTTTACAATTCTCGAAAAAAGCAATGGATTTTCAAACCATCTTTGATACCATAGCTATGTGGAATGATTGACTTCTATCTTGGAAGGTTTGATATTGTGGTGACCCAGATATGCAAAACTCTTCTATTTCACCAGAGCTAAACATTATGTCAACAAAGGACTCTCACTTACTTCGAGTCCATATCAATTGATCCCTTGCCTAATATGATTGTAGTTGTGGTTACTCATTATCGGGGGCGTACATAATATGTTAATCATTCAGTATGTATGCACCAGAATCGGAATTTACATTGGTCACGAACACCATATGCATGTGGATAACTGCCCTCACTTTATCCTCCCTTAAGCCTGCCATTATGTAGAAGATGTAGTAAAGTTCAATGCGAGACACTCACTTTTACGAACCTGAATTTGCACAAATACAAGGTCCAAACTAAGCCAAACAAACTTACCCATGATAATTATGCATTGTATGGTGTGTTTTGATCTAAATTTTGACAATAAAAATTTGAATCTAGTCTTGTATGCACTCATTAATTTGCATTTTAAAAAGATATATATATTTCAAGGCATTATAACATAATAGAAACGGAAATGGAAAACATTCATCAAAATTCACCCTTAATTTCACGAATTCTCTGAAATTTTTTATTGTCCAACTCTTGAGAATGTGACTTTTACTATTATTGTTGGAATAGGTAGGTGTTTGAAGAATGAAAGTGGGGTAAATTAGTCCCAAAAAAAGTGTCTCATCTGATATGCAGTTTTTAAATATAGCAAATGTCAACATCAACACAAGAAAATGGATACAAATCATTTTTGAATGTCATATGAAAATGTCTATGCCTGCATTGAGTTTATAGCTAGTTGAATACAAAATTTGAAAAAATTTAATATAATAAAAATAAGTAACAAATATGCTAAACAAATTGATGAATATCATTTTTTTCATATTGTTACATTGGAAGTTTGATGTATTTTGATAATAATAAGAAATAAACGAAATTTTGTAAATATATTTTCTTGCACTATTAATTTAAAAATTTATAAACTTAAATATTTCGTCTACTTACAATTGACTTTATAAGTTGTGATTTTTGCTTATAATTCAATGAATTTTACTTATACATATTTTAAACATTTGATGATTAAATAAAATTATAACAAAATCAAAAAACAAATTCATATTAAACATTGTTCCAAATAATAATTTTAAATTTAATATATCAAAACATATTTAATGATAATTTCTCATTTATATTTCAATTAACATGAATGGTCTAATTCACCATGCTTGGACCCAAATTATTAAAATCATAAAAGAACTACTCCCAAGACATGTCATTATGTTCGGAACAATGAAAACCTATCTCACTAGTTGCAAATAAATCATCTACCAAAAATCATTAGATCTATACAATGATTTTTTTTTAAAAGGTCAAATCGACAATGAGTCTCAAATCTCCGCCAATCCAGATTCTAGACATCCTCTTATCCATACATTAAATCTTCAAAATGGTTTAAGTGAGCCTAGGTAAAATCTTCCTTCAGCCATCACATAAAATTAAAACACAACTTTCTCATATAAAGTTACAAGTTTGTGAAGCTACTGCAAAAAGAAAAGAAAAGAAAAGAACATAACTAATGTTTTCTCCAAAATAATAGGGCATATGATGGAATGAGCATTCAAATCTTGCTTCTTATTTAAATATGTATAACATAGAATTGACCAACACCCAAATACCAATAAATAATCAGTAAATATGAAAGATCAAATTATGTTATTTCTCAAGAAAAGAGCAATAGTGTAATTGTGCATCTTTCTTGCTTGATTTTCATACTCTCTCTTGTGGTGAAAAATCTGAAACCACCAGATAATGGATTGGTGAATGAATTTTTGTTGGTGTGACAGAATCCACGTAGGATTCCCTCGGACCATGTCCACATTCTTAAGATGATGAAGCTCAATTCAGCTCCAATTTTACATTTCAAAAGATGCAAACTTTCACTTATCTAAGCCAAGTGGTGACCATAGGGTTAGCCACCTCCACCCTTGGCAAACCCCTTGACCACTGTCACTTCTGATTTGTTACTCACTACAGGTAGTTTAAATTATGATTTTTATTGTGGCATTAAACAAATCTTGCATGGCATAATGATGCTTGGTTTGATTAAGTTTTTTAAATAAATGTGAGTCGTTTTCTATGATTCAATTGATCATAAAAACAAATGCTTGACTTTGTTCTAGAGGAACAAATTTGATTGAGAATTTGAGGAGGAATAGAGATGGCAGAAATCTTGTGTGTTTTTGCTGATTCATTTTGTTACTTGCATTTTTGTTGTTGCATTTGAAGAAGAGGAGAAGAAAGATCCCAAGTATTATCTCTTGTGCTCATTCCAAGCTATTGCATTTTGTTGCTGTTGCTGCAAATTAAAGGGCGGCCTATTTTCTTATGATTGAATTCTCATAACAAAAAAAATGCTTTATGGAACAAACATCAAGTGAAGAATTTGTTCTAGATGAACAAATTTGAGAAAGAGGAGGCGATGCTCACGATTAGGTGTGTTTTGCCTAATTTTGTTATTAATAATGCAAATTGTTGTTCTTGCATGTGAAGAGAAGACTAAGATCCTATGGATTCTCTCTTGTGCTGTTTCCAAACTCCTACATTTTGTTGCTGTTGTTGCAAATTAAATTGTGACCTATTTTGTTATGATTGAATGTACATAATAACAATTGCTTGATAGAACAAATCATCAAGTAAAGAAAATTTTGTCCGAGAGATGAAGAGATTCAACGAAGATTTTCAGGAAGAGGAGGAGGAGATGGTGGAGATTATGTGCATGCTTTTGCCAAATTTTGTTATTGTGCACTTTTGTTGTTGCTGCATGTGAAGAAGAAGAGAAGAAGATCCCATTGGATTTTCTCTCAATGTGGTCATTCCAAGCTCGTTACATTTGCTGGTAGTTGTTGCCTGTGAAGATGAGAAGAAGGAAGATCGATTCTCTCGTACTCATTTCACGCTCTTTGCATTTTGCTGTTGTTGCATGTGAAGAATAATAATAAAAGAAGAAGAAGAAGAACCCATGGATTCTCTCTTCTGCTCATTCCAAGCTCTTGCATTGTATTGGTGTTGTTGCTGCATGTGAAGAATTGAAGAAGAAAAAGGAGAGAAGAATCCATGCTTTTTCTGGTGTGTCGTGCTCATTCTGAGCTCGTCCTGGTTCTCTATCGAGCTTGTGGATTTGTCTGCAACCAAACAAGCAAAATCCCCCCCCCCCAATCATGCACATCAATAAACCAAACCTTGTTGTTGCCGAATGAATTCAATAGCTTTTTTGCATTCAGGAGAGATTTTTGTTTTTGTTTGTGCAATCAATAGACTTCGTGAAGTTCAGTTCATCTTCGAAGTTGATCACAAAGTGAAGAACAAGAAGAAGAGATTGGAATAGACATAGCCGCTGAAATTTTGGTTGGAACCATTTTATTTCTCTGGTTGTGTTGTAGTCGTGTTGTTGCTAATCCGATGATGAACTTCTGAGAGCTGTGTAGCAGCGATGGTGGCAACTTACCAGATTTATTTCATGCCAGATTTGTGTGACGCTGTTGTGGTCTGGAGAGCTGTGGACGCTCTCCCAAACATCGTCCTCGGAAGTGAGGGAGTGGCGCCAGGGCGCGGCGGAGTTTTGCTGCTCCCTCTCTGTTGTGATCAAAGGTTTTGTGTCCTTGTTGTTGTTGTTGTTGTACACACTGCCATACGAGATGTCGAGCTCGATGTACTCACCCTCTTTCAAGCTGCCGAACAGCCGGGTGTCGCTAGAAGCATCGTGATTTGCGAGATTGGGAGGATCGGAACCATATCCATGTTCCCTGATCCTCCGGAGCTCCTCCAGAACCTCTTTCATGCAGGGTCTGTCGTCTTTCTCTGCCGCGAGGCAGCGGAAGGCCAGCTCCGCCACGCTGTTCACCATATCTCTGGTCTTCGTATCGTGAGTTCCAGACTCAATGTCGAAGTTCCTCTTTAGGTAAGGATCGATGATTTCGTCCAGCGTGCCAGCTTGGATCTTGGCCACTGCAAAGGCAGCCAAATTAATCTCCCTGCGGTTGCGCGCCATGTCCACGGCTTTCTTCGCGGTGATGAGCTCCATCAGCACCACTCCGAAACTGTACACGTCGCTCTTGTCGGAGAGCTGGTAGCTTTGTTGGTAGTCCGGGTCCAGATAACCAGGTGTTCCTTGAGGAGCCGTCGAGATGTGCGTCATCTCGAAAGTCCTGATGGGCATCTGCAAAGTCAATAATCATTCCATCATCAGCAACAGACAAGAGATTCTATACTTACAAATTGATCCTCGCTGAATCCTGGATTGCTCCCTTCGTCTCCAATTACACACCACATCAAATATACTTTGCATTGCATGAGATAGGCGCGCAACTGCAAGTCGATTGTTCACGACAACGGCAAGTCATGTGTCATCATCTTCAAGGCCACTACTACATCGGTCCAGTCTACAGTGCACGCAATACATTTGTGTTGCATGATATAGATGACTCGAGCGTGAATTCGAAGGAAAAATTCTCCGCTAGACATATCTAATTAAGACGACTGGTAAGAACTTCTAGCCTGCTGCACGCACCAGTCTGGACAATCCGAAGTCCGCGACCTTGGCTCGGAACTGCGAGTCCAAGAGGATGTTGGTAGTCTTGACGTCTCTATGGAAGATGGGTGGGTCGACGAGGCAGTGAAGATACATGAGCGCATCGGCAGTTTGAATTGCGACGTTGAGTCTGGTTTCCCATGGCAAAATGGATCCGGGGGACCCTTGTTGGCTGTGGAGGTGTTGAGCAAGGGAGCCATTGGGGACGAACTCGTAAACCAAGAGCGCATGGCGCTTCACCTCCACACTGCAACCCATTAACTTCACGAGATTAGGGTGTTGCACCTGCGACAGCACTGTGACCTCGTTGTGAAACTGCTGCAGACCCTGTCTTCCGTCTTGGTTTAGCTTCTTCACGGCAATCAACCGGCCATCCGCGAGCTGCCCCTTGTAAACAGTCCCGAAGCCTCCCCCGCCCAATTCCATGGCTGCGCTAAAGCCGTTTGTGGCGTGTTCGAGCTCCTGGTAAGAGAAGAAGCGCGTCAATCTCTCAGAGCCTGAATCTGTGGAGAATTTATTGTTGTACTCATAGCTCGGCGCTTGTGCGGATTGCACCTGTGCGCTCTTCGACATGAAGACAGGCTTGATCCTGTCAGACCTTCGGAAACAACAACAGAGCAGAAAAATAACCACGGAGACGCCCAACAGGCCCCCGACCACTCCTCCTGCACAACAAAAACATCGCGTCTTGAGAAAAAAAAACACAGCGCCTCTGGATTCAAGGAACCATGTCCCTCTCCTGAGAAACGAAACGAGACTAGACCCTGAACACCCAGCAATGGAGAATTTTTTTCAAACGACCACCATCTTCTTGCTCTAAATCCTCAGCGCTTCACAACCCAGGGGCCATTCAAGCAATTACCAGTGATGGCAGCAGTCTGCTTCTTCGAACTTCGTCCTGAAACAACAGAAATCAGCAACCCCACGAAATTCAGATCACATGTGAAAAACCAATTTGGCAGATTCTTCTTCAGCACGAGATCCCACTACAATAGCTTCTTGCGAAATTTTACCTGGTGCCCACTGAAGTGTAATTGAAGTGATGTCGATATTCAGTGATGGAGTCAGCGAGTTTAGATCAGCGAGTGTGTAGGTGTCGTTCCAGCTGCCGTAAATCTGGCACGAGCTGAATGTGCTTGCATCGTAGTTTGTCGACTCGTATGCATGCTGTAAGCAGCAGAAGCCCGGAGGTTCCATCTGATCAGAATTTGCTACTGCTGCACAGGTTGTTCCACAGTTGTTGTACGGATCCACCTGCACACAGGCGTCATCAGTTGACGACATGGCTCCTGATTCAGATATATCCAGGTCGCAGTGAAGGAGGAGTCGGTTACTCAGGGAGAAACTCGTCAGGAATGCATCGATCCAGTTGACGGGAGTAGAGCAATCCAACACTTTGCTGACATCGATTACAAGAGTTCGCGAGGCGTAATTGATGTTCTGAACTGGGTAACGCTGCAATATAGCGGTGCTGTTCTTCACGATGAGGTTGAGTGTTTGATTATCAGTGCAGGACAGCGACAAAGGCGAATCAACTTCAGAAACACAGTTATCGCTCGCGACAGCTGGAATCGGAAGTAAATCAGCATCAAGTTTGTATCGCGCACACGCGCCAATTGCGCAATTCCCGCTATTGTCAGCAGAAACTAAGTTGCACACGGAGAGAACCAGCAGCAGCAGATGTATCACTACTACTACTACCACCACAGATCTGAAGCGCATGGAAGCCATGGCTGCCTGTTGATGATACTACACACCCCGAATCCCCTAATGGCAGCAAGGTTCTATCACTTTGGAAAGCTGCAAGAAGTAGAATTGGAGTATGAAATGATGGTGAGAGACAATTATCCTGGCGCTTAATCCGCGAACCAGAACAGCCTCAATCTCGGCCATGATCTATTCTGTGGCAACGAGGCACCAGGACTCGGCGACCTCATCATGTATGTGAGAACAAAGACAAAACTCCGTGTTTTTTCCTGCAGCAGAGGCGAAGCTGGGGTGGTGTGCCACACTGCAGAGTGTCGGGGAGTGTGTGCGTGTGTGTTTGTGTGTCCACCAAGTTCAGAGGTCTTGCAAGGAATATGCAGGGCAAGGTTTTGCGACTACTAGCACCACCACCAACAAACCGAAAGCAAAGTTTGACCGATGGATGGAAAGTAGAACGCAGCTACTTTTGTTTCAACTTTCTACAGTGATGGAAGCAAGAAGAAGGAGAAGACGAAGAAGGGCGAAGCAGCAAACCAGCATCCATTTATGAGAGAAAATAAAAACTCGAGCTCACCACTTTGTCCGCCATATTTTCGGGGTCAAGAACCGCAAGACCCACGACTTTGACGATTCTTCTTCGGCACGAAAGCACCTCGCCAACACGAGAACAGAAGGAAATAGAAAAGAAGAGAAGAGAAACTTCCTTGCATGGCACTGGGCAGAAAATGGAGAAAAAAGGAGATGAAATTGAACCATAAACCAATCAGTGACCAGGGGGTTTTTTTTCAATTTTGTGACTAGCCAAAATTGTCTACGTTATACTGGGCCATCACCAATCACCTCCTATGACGGAACACTTATTTATATGTTCATCATATGTGTTTCATTTTGAGTGATTTAAAATGTTACAGGAGCGTTGCCTCAAACTCTAGAAATCACCTTTGAAGTGCAAGTGAAAAGGAGTAATGAAAAAATAACAAGATGAGAAAAAAGACTTTTTTTTTTTTTTAATGTTTTTCTTTTTTTTTTTTTCCTCTTTGGACCCCTATTACTTTCAAATCTCATAACTTTCTTACTTCTTATTCATTTAAAACGATTTAAAATGCTATAGGAGTGTCACATGAAGTTTTACAAATCATCTTTGAACTGTAATAGTAATCGAGCATCATTCAAGTTAAGGTTTGGGAACTCACTTTGTAATGTTCGGTGGTTTTTTTTCTGAGTTCTTGACACCCTGTACTTTGGGGCCCCATAACTTTCTTAATTCTACTTCATGTTTGACGATTTCTAATGCACTGGTTGCACCAATATAAGAGTTTATCTAAGCTAAAAATTTAAAATAAATTAAATATTGACAAAGTATTATGATATAAATATGTGGTCTCTAGACTAAATCAGGGTCTTCAGTACAAACTTTGACATGTCCTGGACTAAAGGTCAGATTGAGTCAGCTCCAGCGTAATGCAGTTATTTGATGTTTTAAATAACCGACAGCTCTGGCTCATTTAAAAAATCAGAATGAGAGAAACACCGGTTCTGTTTTTCCAGAAAAAATCAGAATTAGAGAACCACCAGCAACAGGTATTTCAGAAATATCCAAGAATTGACAGTTTTCATGAGAGACCGACAACAAACCAGCAGTTATAAAGGTGAGTTTCTGAATTTGTTGTATAACCAAAGTCTAATTTTGATTCTTTTCACCTTCGTTGGGTAAATGAGCATATACTCAGGTTGATAACCATCAGGTATCGGTATCTGATTCTAATACCCACACAGCACTGATCAGCACCCGCCAGCCCCCCCCTCCACTGATGCCCATAAGATGCCCCTTATGACTGGTTTCACCATGGTAACCCATTGTGTAAGAAGTAGGTCCCATGTATAGGTAGATAGGTTAAAAAAATAGGTGACTACAAGATTTGAACATGGCCATTAGTATATGCATTGGTAAGGGTTTTCTTTACTACTTACCTACTCAAAACCTGCCTACATAGTAGCAACCTGTTTGAAAACCCACAAGCAGGTTGTTAGTAGGTAGGTAGTAAAAAAAGCTTTTACCCATCTATCTATGAAGGAAGGGAGTTTGACTTGATTGTTTTGTTTGTCATCATGATCAAACTGTCATGCCCCTCATTAAACTTGGGTACTGTGAACTGAAATGAGTTGAACTGAATTAACTGATGTACTGCTAGTGTGAACACATGAAATTTTTAGGTTTTTAAATTTTGTCACCATCAACTTTCTTTGGAAAGCTTTTCGTCATTGCCTGTTTTTCAGTTTAGCCATCACCCATAACGACTTAAAGAGGGTATGTGAGGGAGTGTAGGATGGTTTGTTGTTCATGTATAACGCAAGGCTTACAAAGTTCTTGATGATAGAAATTGGAGCAGCATTGACAGAGTTTCTAAAATTGGATGGTGCAACAGAGAATATAAGATTGATGCAAGGTGTGGTTCAGCAGAGCTAAGTACATTTGTCAAAAAAAAATTCATGATGTGAAGAGAGCCTATTGTTGTGTTTTGTAGTTGCTGAATCTTTTCCACTATACCAATAGTTATTTAGTAACAAATGGTGTATGTAATTGTGGTTTAGTATGAGGGTTGGTGCAGAGGTGTGATGATGGAACAAGGTAGTCCAAACTATAGAAGATTGTGCATGTTGGAAATTTTAAAACCCTGCATTTGTTTGCGAAGCATTTAAGGGATGTAATTAGTTCAAGTTGGCAGATTAAGTGGGGTCCTGAGTATGAGAAACACAGTAATACATCTTTGAGATGAAGTAAAATGTAAGCTAAAGTTGGGCATTTGTTATCTTGAAAATTCACATCCACATGCCCTTGGACTATGTCACATTTTGTCTATTCTTATAATGATTTTTCGCATGAACCTAATACTTGCATAGAAACTGTGCATTGTAAAATGACAACATAAAGAGAATTTAAGGGGATTGATGTAGGGATGTCTTAAAGTGAGCTAACCATAATAATGCATTTCATACTAATGGGTGGGATGTTAGCAACTCAAAATCGACTAAAGGCACATTGAGGGATTTGATCTTTCGCTAAACCTCCAACAAACATGAAATGATGTGTAAATTAATAACGGCAAGTGTACAACAATATCAGGACAAGCATTAGCAAATATTGATGTTGCAAAGCACAAAACACCTTAAACCCTAAACTAAATGAAAAATCACTTTTACAACAATGAAAAAGTTCTTCTACAACAATGAAAATGATCTTTTATCATGAATTTACAATCCAAAAAAATAGTACACCTATCAATGATGAAAATTGGAAAAGCATTGGAGTGCAACCATCAATGATGGAAATTGGAATGTTGATGAATGTGACAATTGAAACAAAAACACAAACTCCAATGCTTCACCTGGGTCATGGGTCCCAAACATGACAATGTAATGGAAACCAAAGCACATAAGACTTATATGCATTGGTTTAAAATGAGACATTGTGCAAACAAAAAAGCTTAGAGCTTACCTAAATAACAATGTAATAGCCACTAGTGACATCAAGAATAAAACACCTTGAGGACAAATTCAACTGTCCTACCCATTGCATAATGAGTTTCATTCTCCTTCATGATTGCACAAACCTACAAACCAACAACTCTCACATCAATAGCACTAAGGCCCACCCAAGCTTTGCAAAACTCTAACCTAAAATTTTCTAATCTTAAAGCTTAATGCCCTGCATAGGTGTGTGATATGAACTGCCCACTCCATTCATGCATCTCCCAGGTTTGCAAAACACAAAGCAGGCCCAAGTATGGGCATCACATGTGTATGAGACAAGAGAGGCCCACCCAAGTAGGACCCCATAACTAGGTCCATGCCCTTGCTGATACCCGGCCAAAATTTGATACCCAGCCAACACTATACTATGGATCGTCCAAAATATAGTGTGCAGGCCATTCCAGTGCTGTAGGTGGAGATGCCTCACTCTGGAAGGTCAGGTATTGTTCATCCTCGGCCTGTTCAGTGTGAGTTCGTTTTCGGAGAACTCCATGGAACATTTCCTATTTTAACTGTTAGTGGTTTGAACTTTGAACTTGTCATATGGGGCAGAGCAATTAGGTGATAAGCTGCTTGTCCTAAATCGTATTAAGGGATATTAACAAGAAAATAATTGGATAGCAATTATTTGATCAACACCCAGCAATCCCAGCAACAAAAAGGGATTAGAGATTTCAATATTTCTTGTACAACAGCCTGCAAGCCCTAAAATTGAATCCTACTTCAGAGCGGTTTATAATGTAGAATCTAGTGGTGGGCAGGTAAGTCTTTAACCCTGATATATTTAAGGTGCATTTACACTTGGTGTTAGGGACTCTAGGGTAGAGTCCTGTAACACCATGCTAGCCATTTAGGCCTTATACCTAGTTGCCATGAAAATTTTATGTTAAGCTGGCATTCACTTAACATTGAGCTATGGCCCATTTAACATTTGGGTGCCACCTAGATTTTCATTTAACACTGACTTAACGTCAAGTGTAAATGCACCATTACAAGTGAATATCTATCCTATATACCTTACATGGGGTGGTAATCTTTTTACTGCTGTCCTTTTAATGAGCATAGTCGTTTGGTAAATTTTGTACTATTATTTTACAAATTGCCCTGTCCAACTGGTCATCTATTTACCCAAAACATGTTCAGGGGTAAAAAAAAAGGGGGAAATATACCTTGGAGCCTATACCTTCCTTGGGTGATAAAATGTTATTCTACCCTTTTAGCTACCTTACCTGGCTGGATATTCTTACTAATTACACATTGGATTGGCAAGTTTTTCTTCTACCCTAATAATTATACCCATAAGTAATTATATATCTTGTATATTACCTGGGCGGTAGTGCCTCACCATTATTCTTTCGATTACTTTATTTGAATGGTAAATTTTTGAGACTTGTTGTACCTTGACTTAGCTGATTTGTGTATAGGGTTTGCCTTTATCCAGGGAAACGCAACTGATTTGAGGTAATGAAAAATAAGGGCATATGCCAAAAATCACCCTATAGCATATATGCATGCAATTATGATGGACTTGTTCAAATACTATCACTTAATGAGGAACTTTTCTTTTGATAATTTATTTCCATTCACCTTGCTTCTAGAAGCACTTACAACCGTATTGGGCCAATACTAGTTTTCTCCTTTTAAATCATGATAAAGTTAATAATCCTTTTATAGACCAAAAGGGAAACAAATCAATGATTCCATTAATCCAATAAAACTTTGAAAAATGATTTGTTGAATATATGTGTTGTAGGCTTGATATGAATAAGGTCACCTTATCTCCTATTCTTGGCATCTTAGAAATATTTAGTCAACCTCCTCAACTTATAATTTTCACCAATTTATAGAATCTAGATGTATTGGTTCGATACTTATAATATTTTTTAATATGGTGGAGGTTTGAGTGGAGGTTTAAAAGCTATTTTATAGCTATCATTATTGGCACAAAGTTCAATGAAGACGTTATCGTCCTATACAGGTATGCCCAATACCAGGACCAGACTGATATATTCAAAAGTCGGTGGAGATGGTATACAGGATAGGTAGGAAGGATAGGCAAAGGCAAATTGAACCCCACATTGGGATCATGGTAAAACCCCAAAACCCAGTTATATTGCTTATGAATATTCAATTCGCCCTGGCTGAAAGAATAGGTTACCAAGGTAAACTCGTCCAGAACTGACTCATAAATGGGTTTCTGGCAGATGGTGTGCTCATGGGTACTGGGTGTGCACTAGCCGTCTTTGTTTTGCATTCCAACAAGTACCACATTGCGTGACCAAGGCTTTAGTCAACAAATTGTCATCAAAAAATGTCAAGTGGTGTCAATTAAATTTAGAAACCTTGAATAGGTTAAGCCGATGTCACTTGTTGACCTACCATACTATTGCTAAACGAGGATTCAACATTCCCCAAACCAAAAATGATCAAAGAAATAAGACTCAAAGACGTCAATCCTTACAAATTTGTTACATGTGGGATGATTTATATCCCCCATTTGCTTTTCATCTCACTATTTTAAGACTGTTAATTTCTGTAACATGGTTTTAAAAGTTAATGAGAATGACTCACTTTAGAACAAAATTGAGAAAATGTGTAGTTTGTAAATCAAAATTATTTAGTAATCAGGGAATATTTCTATTTAAGTGTCATATTGTAGATTTGACAATTATTGGTAGATTGGTGCCAAGATTCAAGATAAGAGATTTCAAATCATATCTTTTTAATGTGTCATTCCCCGTAAATTTATAAATATCACTTTGCTGTAAACAAATGAATTTGAATTTCAAATTTGTTCACATGATAATGTGAAACACAGTTGCATCAAGATGCAACGAATGATGGATGCAAATGTTCATTCACTAGCTCCAATCAAATCCCGTCACTAATGTGGGAGTAAATTGAAATCATTTGCTGGAGGTGGGACTGGTGATTTTCTGATTCTTAAATATTAGCTACATTTGGTCAAATCTACCTCATCATCATCAACATGGGGGGGATCTATCCGCAAGCAAGACGCAGAGATGCCCCACCGTTGCTGTTGGATCCAGATAAGAGCAAAAAATGACCTCTCCATGAGTAACACTGAAGACTAAAAAGGGACATTTGTATAATCATAAAATCAAAGCTCCATCATCAGCAGGAAAATCAGGCTGGACCATCATCAGTAGCAAAATCAAAGCTCCATCATCATCATCATCAGCAATATCAAAACTCCATTATCATCATCAGCACTATCAAAGTGTCATCATCATCAGCAAAATTCCAAGCAGCATCGTCATCTTCATCAGCTAGTTTACAATGGTGGCACATCTGCACAGGTTTGTTCTTTGTGAAGAGATCCTGGGGTCCAATCAAGGGTGTTAAGTACGCCACTGTATATACTAGGCAGTTCCTTCTTTCACGGCAAACCCACTTACTCTTATGCCATCTCAGAGGTTGACCATCAAACATGATATTGCTTAAGAAGGGTTCTGAGGACTGGGTTGGCTTCATTTCACAAGAGAAAAATAGAAAGCAATTCCAATTTACAGGTGTGCAATTCTCAGTCTAGCCTCTACTCTTCAGAACCAAGCCTTTTCACCAAGTGTTATACTGGATATGTAGTGTAGAAAGCTAGGAACCTAAAGCGCAAAAGTTGTCTTCTGATCAAATTTTGGAGGGGCCTCTTGATGGGAAAAAAGATTGAAAACAGAAGACACTAAGAAGAGAAAGAGGCAACAATCCTAGAGGTTGAAATTTCATTGTTCTGTACTTGGAAAATGAACTCCAGACTTTGGAAAAGATCTCAGTTTCAACACAGTCTTAATCTAAATCAACAAAAGTTTGGTTCTACATTCAAGGAACCTTGAAATTAATTTATCTCTGCGTCCCTGAATAGTGCATTTGTGATTCTGCATTTTGTTGACATGCACAGAGCTGTAGGATTGATTTATGAATGTGCCCCGCACAAAATTTGTACATAGTTCTAGAAGGTGTGACTTGTGTGTAAGATGACAAATTTTCCTCAGGCATGGTCTGTTTTTCTTAATATCCTACTGTGCTATTTAGTACCCGTCCTCTTGCCTACAGAAAGCACCAATTGGAAGTGTCAAAGCATTTGATCACAAACTTTCAATTTCCACATGTTCCCTACATGATAAAATGTATGGGAATTCACCCTAGAAGACTGTGAAAGTGCCATGAGGACATGGGTCCTTGTGGGGCTCAGGGTTTTTTTATTTATTTTTGGGTATCACAGAAAAAAATTCTGCCTGTGCTTTACATCAGGTAATGCCTGAGGAGCAGAGTATTAAACTGTACAAAATGTACAGGAATTTCCCACTAGAAGATTGTTAAAGTGACATGAAGACATGGGGCTAGGTAGGAGAGAGAAAACCTAGTTATTTAGGTTGACCAATCTCTGGTGTTGCAGCAAAGACCCCTTAGTCAGTCTCTCAATATCTGAGAGCTTCAATATGTACCTGAAAAGAGATAGGAAGCACTGTAGTCCAAAGTCAAAAGTCTTTACATGTCTCCATCTGGCACTTCAGACCCATCAGCTGGTCTCATAGAAGACCACTGTAGAGTTGGAATCCCTGAACTTGCTCTCTCCTTTTGTTTGCAGCAGGGAAGAAGCCATTCTGAATTTCCAGAAATTTCCCATCAAGGTTCTCAGAGCCTGGCTACATAGAGTTCAAGTGTAGTAGCTCCAAAATGCAGAGGATCATTACCATGCCAGTTGAGAACATAAAGTCACAGCTTCCTTGATTGAACAACTAAGTGGCAACATGTTTGAAATCTACACAGATGACAATAGGTTTTTGTTGCTTCGCATAACAGAAAATCCTAAGACCAAAGAAACCTCATGCCAAAAGAAAAGTGCAGATCAAGATCAAGTCTATAGAAGGATTAGCAACACAAAGATTTGAGATGTCTGGAATATGTGCAAGCAAGGAATATGCAAAACACAAAAATGCCAATTCCTGCACCTCATCTTCAAGGTTCCAATTGCAAGCTAAAAGATCCGTGCCAGATTGTGACAAGATATGAAAATCCACTGCATCATGTGTTGAACCCTTCTTAATGTAACATTGTGCGTAACAGAATTGCTTGTGTCATTTCTGATATATGATTTTGTAAAATGGATGCTGTCCTTTCAACCTACATTAGAGGAAGACCACCATCATCTGCAGTTCATGCATACCAGCTTCATCTACATTGCCACTGAGACTGACGATCACAGCTCTGATGATACTTTGCATTTTGTTGGAGCTGTTGGAGCATGCTGGTCACAGCAAGCAAGCCATCTGAGGGTAAAACAACAGCTGGAGAAATATACGAACACATCCTTTGTTCATGTCTGTGGCCAACATTCTCTGAGCCAGATGAAGTGCCAGAACTCTTCTCTCTATGGCAGAATGTCAACTCTACTGTGATTTCTGGAACCAGATTGAACAATGTACAAAAGTGAACTGATGACTGACCAGAGTTGATCTCAAGTGACTTGACATGAAGGGGAAGACCTGCACAAAGGAACTGTATAATGGAATTTTAATCAAATGGGAGATGGATGCTACAATGCTTTGTGATGATCTCACAACTTTGCAGCCTCTGGCACATCACACATAAAACCGCCACAGCAAACAAGTTCAACCACTTGGACATCAGTCCACACAGCTTGCATTTTGTCAGTAAAATCCATGTCTACTGCATAGTCCCAATCAATTACAGATGTGCAGCACATGGATTACAATGTAACTACTGGTGTTGGTGAAACCTGATATGCCCTCACTTTGATGAAAGAAGAGATGAATATATCTATGAAATTGCAGAGAAATCTACACAACAACTATTCGACAGTAACATGACAAAGAACACAAGAACAAGATGAAAGATGCAACATTCTGCCAACCAAATAGGATTGAATACCTTCAGGACTATGGTTGCAAAACTCCAATCTCAACATGACCTCAATCTTGCATCCTCTAGAAGCTCATCATGATGTTATGGCTAGAACAATCATGTCCAAATCCTTTCAAGTTGTGAGAAAGGAGTAGATGCAAAGGAGTTGTGGATGCAAAATCGCAGCAGCGAGGAAGTTTTACCTTCAGGAACAGTGTTGGGACCAGGCCAGTCCATAGGCTTCATCAATGCCAGAAGTTCCCCTTCTGTTGCGTTACCAAAACTCGGGCTGCTCAACGGTTTTTGGTATCTCTTCTTCTTCTTCTTCAGGGGGGACTGAGAAAGATCCCCGGGAAAGAAAAGAAACAAGTCTGTTGCGCCTTTCTGGATCCTGAATTCATGCAATACTTGCCCAATTACCCTGCTGCTCCAACATCTGTTACTGCCCTCATCTGGCACATCCGTGCTTTCCTTGCACCAGACTGACGAACATGAAGAAGCCCCCTAAAACACATCCTCCTTCGATGGAGTCCTATAGGATTAGTATTCATGCAACCCTTCCACAATCCTTGTTCCGCAATCAACTGGAATTCTTCTCTTGTCGATTCTCTTCAATTTTACTGGCGATTTGCAAAAGCAATCAAAGTGAATTTTTTCTCTTTTGAATCCTCTTCTCCTGTACTCATGATTTGCAGAAGGAATCCAAAAACAAGGAAGAGAGTTAACTGGTGCAAGAACAAAGCCACCCATCTGCAATTCAGAAGCCTAAATCCCACAAGAATCATAAGAGGAGAGATCTGAGGCACCAGTTATCAAAAGAGGCTGCATTGCTGTCATGGGGTCCCCTCTTGCAACTTGCAGTGCTCTTGCATTTTTAAGCTTGTAAATCATTGTGGATTGCAGCTACAGGATCAGTTGGTTAAGGTGGATACAGAAGCAAATCCTTCCTGCAAACAAAATTGCTGAACTGAATCTCCACACAAGTTATTACAAGCCAATTAAGAAAGATATATCAGCCATGCATGGCACCATTGCAGAAACATGAAGAATTGAAGAGAAAGGTGATGGAAAGACAGTTTGGGTGTTCTGTTTCCATGGATTCTCTGACCACATTGCCTTACCAGGTATCGTGCATGGATCTTTCTCCTTGCCAGTACCAATCATCACAGCAACTTGTTTACTCCCTTCAGGTCTGTGCAAAGAAGTGGAAATGGAACGAGAAAACTGGTCATATCCAATCCAAAGCCAGTACACAAACTGAAAGTGTAACACGTGATGGAAGAGGTAACAGATGCAAACCCCAAACACAAATCCCCATATAATACTACCTAGGTATTGAAGTGAAGCTTGACCTGCAGATAAAGAATCATGGGAAGGAAGGCTTTTGATAATCAAGCTGGCCCTCATGACAGTTATCTTAGCCAGATACAAGAGAAGCCATCTGCATAACAAAACAAGAGATTCTCTCCTCTTTACATTTTCCATATTAATGCAGAAGCATGTTACATCTTGGTGCAGATCATGATGCCAAATTATAGATTTTGTTCAGGAGATAATGAGAGAAGAAAAAACTGAATTCCACCATGGAATTTTGTTGTACCATTACAGAACCAACGACAAGACTATGCCAGAACAAAGGAAGGAAAGACCCTAATGCAAACCAACTACAGGCTGTTGAAATTGAGGTACGCAAAATCAACAAAATTCACCAAATCAAAAGACAGAAAAGACACTTACGAAAACCAACCAGGAAATGAACATCAGCTGCTGAGAACAAAATCTGTTTCAAATGACAGCAAAACCAAACAAAGAAAGGGAGCAAGGTGAAAGTGCTTCTTCACCATTCACAAATTGCAACCATATCTTGATCCAAGTAAACCCAGATGGGCAATTTTTTAAATGTACACCATGTACATCTCAAGTCCTCAGACTGGTTGAGTCACATTTTGTACAGTATATCCATAACTTTGTAAGGGCAACCATAGTTGCCTCCAGATCTACATCTTGATAACCTACAAAAGTTCAGAAGTGTGCCCTTTAGTTAAAATGAGCACATGAAGGGAGAAATGTCAATCACATTCTTACTTTGAAATATACAAGGCCCTTAAGGGGCAGGCAGTCTCCTCTTTATCTGTCGGAGTTTTTCAGGTGTTGAAGGATCTTGAATACATCATTCTTTTGATCAAGCTTTCCTGCTTGCTCTATGTAGTCATTGATCGTTGAGTCCAAATTGAACAGTTAGAAGAAGTGCAGGTGAAAGAGAAGCACCTTTTTGTTGCAGTGACCACTTTTGGTGTAATATGCTAGCAAAAGTTGCTCATGATGCAGTCATGGTTTTGAAGATTGCCATGAAAGTTGTTGCTCTGATGCAGAGGCCAGTTCTTCAGACACAAGTACTTGCAATGTGGAATTTGTTGAGATTATGTAGAAGACGCATGAACAAGTTCACCAATATACATCAGTCAAGGTTTCTCATCTTCGCAGGAATTATCCAGTCCATGTCAGATGAGCTTTTTGAAGAGAAGGCAAGCACGGACATAATAAGAATCTTATGCCACTGTAGACATCTTCCAGCCTGTTGTAAGCCCTTGGAAGAAGCGCTCAGAAGACTTCAAAAAGCTGCTCAAAGGAGAAGAGGCTTGCTCTTTAACTTGAGGAGATCCAGAAATTGAGGACATCTCTTTGACTCCAAGAATTGGGTAGTTGCGCCTTATTCTCTCCACGGTCTTGTCTACAGGGTCACCTGAAGGATCTGTAACATAAAAAACATTGATCGCTTTGTCACCTTGTGTGGAGACATCAGCTCTGGTCACTGATAAACCATTCTCCGAGAAGATCCTTGTCATGTCTGATAAAAGCCCCACTCTGTCACCAGTGCAAAGCTCCAGCCTTAAGCCCTGCACACAGAGAGAAATAGCACGCCATAAAAATTGTGAGACACCAAAATTGGCAACTACAACTGAAGTGAGAAGTTGCAAAAGAATCATCAAGATGTGAAATGTTTGCAGCAGTTCCCATGGAAGACTTTGGAAATCAACTGCATCATCAAGTACTTGCCAAAAAGATAAAAGCCAAAGAGATTGATCATGGTTGCAAAAGTCTTGGCAATTTCAACAATTGTTGTACACAATATGGAGGTACTCCAGCAAAAGCATAAACACACTCTTTTTGTGTTAACTTCAATCTCTTTTTTATCTGTTTTCTTTTAGCAACCTCTGGCAAACATCCAAAAGAAAAACAAAGTGACTGATTAGACTCTGAAAAACTGTGTGAACTAATTTGTACCTTACATGAAAGTGAATATTGCATTTCAGGGTTCAATTCACTTGATGCTAATGTTCACCCACAGATTCACTAGAGCAAACTAACAATGAGAAAACACATGGATGATGCCTTGCCACTTCTGTTGATATATCTTTCATGATTCAGTAACAACATACCTTTGAGGACCTGCGCTCAATTGCTGCCTCCAAGCACTTCTTCACTTGTTCTTCAGCACCTGGACTCAGGGTTTGACCATCCATTTGGCGAATATGAAACTCCTGGAAATTGCCACAATTTCACCTTAAAAAACTGATATCGCATCATTGGCACTGCTTTTCCCTCAAAATCCTTCTAAGTTTTCATCATGAGTGAACTAGTTTGGAACAATACTTCACTTGCTTATCAAGATGAAGTCAGGGAGGTATTCACAGTAATGTTGATCTGTGACCTATTTTGATACTTTGTTCTTTGTTGAGATATGCATCAATACTGCATTCTTTTATTCTCATAATTAACCATGGAAGAAGAAAAGTGGGAGCATCAGAAATACCTGGAGTGCAAATGGACCAAAAGGATCCACAGTTGCAGTTGCATGGAAAACATCATACTGCATATCAGTCAAGGTGCAAACAGTGTCAAAAAGAAGCTTTGGGCGGTCTTTACACTGGACATTTATGATGGAGTAACCCCTTTCACAGGAGCTTTGAACTGTGATTGTTGGCTTGTCCACTTTCCCACCCATGGACTTGGACCTCTCAAACTTCTCACTAGCTTCATAATCTTTGTCAGCAAACATGAGCTGATGCAAACGTCTCTCAGGATGTGTGACACCCTCAGCAGCCACATTCGTTCGTGCAACTCTTCTCTCATCATTGTCACCTTTCATTACAAGCCGGAGCCTCTCTTTGATGCCTGCCAGCTTCCTCACATTGCACAGGGGGCCTGAAGTATCCTCATCTGTAATGTAAATCATGCATGCACACCTTCGGTTGTGTGTCCAAACTTCTGCTGCATGAACTCTGCAATCCATGGATGTGAGGACTGCAGAAACCTCAGAAAGAAGCCCAGGTCTATCTGTCCCTGTAAGTTCTATGATGGTGTGTTCTGCAATAGATTTTGCTCCCACAAACTTCCCCGCACATCCAGGAAACTCTGCTGACACTTTGTTCTTCCTTGTTACCAAAGCCTGAAACCCCAAACAAAACAAGAAGCTCAATTAGGGTATATATCTTTGCAACAGTCAAATCCAATCCTTCAAACTCTACGAGGAATTCACATATGAAAACTTGACTACCTTTTCAATGTTATCCAAGACATCTCCTTCCTGAATTTTGTTCCCTTGTTGGTCTGTAACATGGAACACTGCATGCAAAAAATCAGACATGTCAGGTTGAAAATCAGTCACCAGAAGGGAAAAGTCATGCAAGAAACACAAGAAGCAGATGTTAGTTCCAAACAAGAAAGCTGAATGATCAGAATATATCTGGTTTCAGAACTGTAAACTGAAAGAATTGCAAAACATAGGAAGATTTGTATTCTCACCATCCATGAACCATCCACCATCAGATGCAATGTATGCCTTTGAGATATTCAGGTCAAGATCTGTCAACACTTGAACAACTTCAAGCAGAATCCCATGCGTGTTTGCACTGTTCACCTGAATGATAGAATCAAGTGATTTGGTTACACCTCACATAGTGAACTAATTGATTCATCTAGGCCTTCAATAGTACACAACAAATCTCGAGATTGTCGCAAAAAATCTTGTACAGAGATAGTACCTTGACAAGTGTTGCATCCTCATTAGAGTCATTGTCAATTATTACCCTGCAAAAAGTGAGAAATGTGAGGTGTATTCCAAGACATGAAAAACATTGAAGGTGAATGTCAGATGCATTATCATGCACACTATGTATTCTTGAAAAGTTTTTCTTGCTGTGAAGACACAAGGAATGGCAAGGCAAGGAAGGAAAGAAGAGACAGAGAAGATAGAAAGCCTCCAAACTAATTGTGATTTTGCATTCTTACCGAGGTGGGTTAATTCGTGAGCTCAATGTTTCATACTCTGGATCAAAGTAAGGCCAGCTTGGAACAGCCATGGGCCGGACAAACATATCTTGAACACCTACAAAAAAGCAACTTTGAGTGACTTTAAATGCTACATAGCCAACTCATAAGCTTGTCTCCAACATCTAATGTGGGCGGTTTCTCAAGAAATTTACAGTCCCTTGTGACTCCTCTGCAAGAAAGTACAGTCATGGAGCAAAAGCAAGGATGGAAATCATGGCACAAAACAAAAGGTATGGTTAAGAAATAAGTCTATAACCAAATCTCCTTATGATATCTCCTTACAGGCCTCAGTGAAGTACACAGAACCAAAAGCTTGAAATAACAAAAAAGAATGGTGGCAAGGAATATTAACAAAAACTGGTCTTACATGAGAGGAATCGTGGGAAAAAGAGTAAAGCACCTACAAAACAAAACAAGACTTTCTGTTCTTTATGTCTGTATATTGATGCACAACATCTGACTGTGAATCACACTACGAATTTTCTTTATTCAAGAGATAAACAGAGAACTATCATGCCTGAATTTGACTGTCTCAAGGAGGCCAGCTATCACAACCACCACATCATTATTCTCACATAAGATTTGCAGCTAAATTGCACCAAACAAAGTGGCATCTTCTTCCTGACAGGTAGTTACAAGCAGTGCAAATCATCAAGATTTTGGAAGCATATTGGTAGCATACTTAAGGCAGGAGTACATGTCAAAGAAAGAACACTAGAGTTTGTTCCGAAGCAAATAGATGAGACAAAGATGGGTCAACCAAGGTCCCCAAAGAAGCTGGGAGATCTACCTACCATTCAAACCAAACTTCACCTTGATTGACAGCTTAAGACAACCTTCTGTAACACATGTATCTCTTAATAATTCTATACAACCATCCACACACAGCGAAGTTCCTACAGTGGTAACCTAGATGTCGAGGAGGTACCCACGCAGCATAATAGACTTCAAAACATGACGAGATTTCTCCAGTGAGCAGCTCCAAGATAAAACCCCTTTTTATGTTGTTCAATGAAGCTCCTGAGAGCCCATCACAACTTGTCTGTTCGTCACGAAGCTCCTCTCTCTCTCTCTCTCTCGCTCTCTCTCTCAAATAGACAAATCCCGAACAAAATTTACCAACAAGTTGGAAGTACCTTCTGTTCACGATTGGTTTGCACACCCTCCAAAAGTGTTCCCCGACCCGCACCACAACAGCAACCAACGACAATTGCTTGCGGCAAGACTCTTTACAAAAATTCTCCTCCAAATTCTTCAACTACTATTACTGCTCACAAAAAAATCCCAAACCTCAATTCACTAAAATCCTAACATCCCAACCCCTACTCTTCACACCCAAACACCCATCCCCTCTTCTTCAGCTTCCTTTTGTTGTAGCAACACAAAACACACACAACTCGCAAATTCTCGAGTTCAAATAGAAGCAACTTTCAACTAAAAGAAGGAAAAAAAAAAGCACAAAGCACACGCGAAAACAACACACAACTCACACACAGGTTGAAAACTTTGTCTTTTCAAAATCCAAGTAAAGTTTTCAACAAAGAACCATTAGACACACGCACACTTACAAATCTGCGCGACGTCACAAAAAGCAAAACGGGACTCTTGTTGACGCCGAAGAAACTCTTTCGGGACTCGCAGAAGCGCAAAAGAGCCACCACGACGATTGCGGAGAATCGCCAAGAGATTCACTCGGACGAAGAATCGAACGGACGGAGAAAGACCACGCCTTGAGCACCCACATCAACAATACAACAAAGGTCTAAAAGGAAGTGCAACAACTCACAAAGTCCAAAAAAAAAAAACTCTTTATTTTGATTGTTTAATGCACCGCCCCAATAAAATTTCATACAATATTAGGACTCAAATTTTCCATAGGTAGTGGAAACAGGACTCTCTTGATACTATTGCACACGGCCTGATTTTCATAGTTGCCCCGCACACCTGCACATTACAGCCCCAAAATTAGGGGATTCTGTAAAGGGCGGGGGCCCATTTGAATGCCGAATTGCTTATGTATGTGTAAGATAATGCCTCCTGAATGGGTGCATTTTCCGGCTTGGAGTGAGCACAAAGTTGCTAGTATTGAGTGGTAGCCTTGTTTGATGCAAATGTTTCAGGTACCTACAGAAAAGACAAAAACGGGACATTGGGAAAACAGAGGAATGTGAGTAGTAAGTGGGGACAGGTGGCGACCAGGATAATCATCATATGTATATTGATTCTTGAAGCCAACATTATTGCCCTCCAACTTATCCCTATATTTATCTGCGATTCATGGCTTTTCCAATTTCTTTTTCTTGTTGGCGAAATCTTCATTAAACTAACTCTCATTGCTTGGACTTATGACATCACATATGAAAAAATATCCAAGTTTTATTTTTGGGTTCACATTGAAGGACACCACAAAGAATTGACGGAAAAACAAAACAAAAAATATTGCAAACTTGTTTGTGATTCAATCCATTTCTAGGTACCTCAACATTACTTTCAATGGATGTTGGGGTTGCCTACTAACTCTCAAAACTTGGTGAAAGTTCTTTTGTTATAGAAGATGCTACCTTTATGCATAGGATTGCGCATCTTGCAAGGTCTTCTATATTGTGTAAAGAGCATCATTTAATTTTCATTATAAAAAATTAACATCTAGAAAATCATAACCATCCAAACAGCCACAGGTTCAAAACTAGACGTAAAATTCAAGTCTCTGTAATGTATGAAATAAAATAAAAATGAAATCAAACATGACAATTCTAACAAATTATAAGTTATAGAGCTAAAAATGTATCTTGCCCATTCAACCTTACAATAATTAACTTGGGCTCCACACTTTACCAGGGATGCTCAAACATACAGCTGACAAAAGGACAGGCACTAGTTCTTTTCCAATTTTAGGAATTTAAGCATATCATGTGCGATTGTGGAAATCTAGTTTCAATTTATCAAATGTCTCCAAAGAATAGATGTGAGAGGGTGAAAGCATGTAAGGGCAAAACACAAAAGTACATCAAAAAGTGCATTTTAATAGTTTTTAGATTTTTGATTGTAATTTATTCTAATTTATGTGTGTAAACCATAAAATGGGATTCATATCAACAATGATCTTAAGCATCAAAACATGATATAGAAAATTCATAACAATTTTTTTTAATTTAATTGATAAGTGACTTTTAGAAATATTACAAAAAATTTGACATTATTTTTTTAATGCATCAAATGGACTCATCAAATGCACCAGAAGATGTCAAATTTTTATTTATATTTTTAGGGATAATTGTATCAATAATTATCTTGTTGAAAATGTTTTTTGACTTATAACAAATGAACCTTTGAAAATCCATTGAAAAAATCAACCTTTGTAATGTACAAATTGATGTACAATTTTGTGTAATTTTGTTCCACAACTTCAAGGATTTATATTTTTCTTTACTTTGATCATCATTATCCATTGTAGAACTTGTCAAAATTTTCAAATTGTACAAACTTGCATGCCTTCTTGATGATTGGAATGAGCATAATTTCACACATCACATTTGAATGACCAATCAATGTGTTGTCCATCACCTTCAACTCATAAAATCTTAACTCAAACCACTTGATATTACACAACCTAGGCTAAACGTATATAACATTTCTTAATTGCTACCCATATAATGAAAGAATTGCAATGATTATGATACATCAAAGATAATCTAAAGAAAAAAAATTTAGTTTTCATTATAGGATTTTTTTTTTGGACATTTTGCAAAATATGATTCCAACATGGTTGTTTTCAAAACTAGTTTATTCTTCAAAAAGAATTTTTATCCATGCCTCAATACTCAAACACAATGAGCACCTTCAATGTACGAAGGAAGGGTTTTCTTATGGACTGGGTTTTTATTCGACCTTGGGTCAACATCTTCCTACAACATGTTCTTGTTGAGAATTGAGAGCTTGTTTGACAAATTTGACATTTATGTGAAAAGAGGACTTTTTGTTTTTACACTTGGACACTTCCATGCTTCAAATTGAAGTTCAACCCATATTTCTATTTATTCCTCTTTTATGTTGTCTTTGCCTTGTGAGTGTTCACATTCATCCATTTCAAATTTTGTTCTAGCATTACAAGTCATAATTGTTGAACCTACTTCTTGGCAAGTCGTCTTTCTTTATATGACAACATGGA
>Ga0209611_10000294_pt1 | contig 68378 bp, 60 predicted proteins | sample S1TSphgellanicum_3_FD_187693 | JGI IMG/M metagenome (GOLD analysis project Ga0209611, IMG submission 187693) | Host-associated microbial communities from peat moss isolated from Minnesota, USA - S1T2_Fc - Sphagnum magellanicum MG (SPAdes) (version 2) | ecosystem: Host-associated > Plants > Peat...
TTTTTTTTTCCAAATTCTAAAACCTATTGCATAAGTTTAGCACCAATCCAAACCTACAAAGATTTTTATTTTTATTATTTTTTCATCCATTTGAAAGATTTCATCAAAATTTTGGATGAAAAAATTCATCCACATAACTAGGGGCAACTAGTGGGCAAACAAGGGTTAATAATTGTGTGGGTAAGCTTGTTAGTGGACAACCCACTAATGAGTGCAAACCAAACGAGTTGACCCTTACGACCAAATAGAAAATTGATTTTTAATTCATTTTTTTTTTCATTTTGAATGTTTTTGGAAATTCATATCTTTTACATATGAAGTCAAATTCACAAACCATTTGCATCATTGAATTGTTGGAGAGGAAAATTATGTGTGTGAAGATATAGAAGCTTTAGAGATAAAAATTTTGGAGGCTAGAGGTTGATTTGTCAATTGTGGAATTATTAACCATCCAACTTTGGGAATTCAATTTTCACCCATACAAAAGTGGAATCATGAACTTTCTATGGTAGTTAGTTCCTGGTGAAGAACACTTTTAATGTGAGAGTTTTTAGCTCAATTGGAAACATGCACTTTTGGAAGCTTGTTCCGAAACGTTGTGGCCAACTTTTTCATACCAAACATTTGGCAGTTCAACATTATGTTGGTGAGTTATATTTTTTGCTCTTTATAGGTGGTGCCATGGTGGAGTGTGCAACATCAACAAACGCAAAGGATTTGAATTATTGTCATGATTCTTGTGCAAGAATCACAAAAGTGGAAATTTATGTTACATGAGTTATGCATCTCCACTTGTGTTTGTTGGGTTGCGCCTATTACTTATGAGCATGTTGGTTAGGTTGTCATATGCTTTTAGGGGATAAGGGGATTACTAAGGTGTGTGCCATTTGGTTACAACTTAGGGGTGAGAACATGTTCTCAGGTTGATCTCTTGGTAGTCTATGTTTACTATTCAGTGTGAAACCTTAGGTGAAATGTTATGTGCCTTCCCACACATGCCATTACTATTGTTGTAGTGAGCCTAGGGGTTGTATTGGTGTGGTTAATGGCCAGGCATGAGACAAGGCTAGCACCCAATCCTAATCATTAAACATGTCTTACTTGACCCCTAGTTTCCATGGACATGTTGATTAGGTTTTAGTCAAGGTTTAGGTTGTATTGGGAAGCAAAGTTATGAATATGTTTGGATTTGATCACCAAGGTGTCCCATTGCTTGTTACTATGGTGAGACTGGGTTAATGACCAGTAGACCACCTTGTTGTGTTCACAATGTGCCCTAGTTTGTTGACCATGTGGAATGTTTTTGTGGGTGTAAGTGCTTTAACCTTATAGGTGTAATAGCCCTAGGTTTAGTTATGAGGTTTATGTTTTGGGGGTCTAGTTAAGCCGCAATAAGTTCAACATCCTTGTAGATTTAATTTGAACCATTACATGTGTATCGTCCTTTTGTGATTAGACTTTAGGGGGGATACCCAAGTCAACATTTAAAGTTTGTCATAGAGATGACACAAGATTCGAAGGACATGGACACTATTATTAATGGTTTCACCAGGTGAAGAATCCCAATTTTGAAATTTTTGGGACTCCCAACTTGGGAGTCTTGGGACAAACTGAAATGACATTTAGGTGTAAGGCCCGTGGATAGGTATAGAGAATATTATAAAGGGGGAAGGTGATGGCTTCCCCCAAGTTTGGGCCATGGTGAGTCTTGTGAGTTCGTGTTTGCTCATGGTTTGTCTGTGCACCAAAAGTGCTCCAACTATGCACTAACCAGCTTCTTGTTTGATTTGTGCAGGTTCGTGTGAATAATTGACTTGCTTATCACTCGTCTTAAACTCCATTCGGAGCTTTAGCACGCCCTCTACCCCCAAAGTGCTACGAGTCAGGGAGTGTGCCCCAATTCCTTATCCTTTTGTTGTTTTCACATTGGATTCACATTGGAGTCTATCAAGGAGCTTGGGAGTGCATCAAAACCACCCACACCACCTTCATCATCATTTGGGAAAGATTCTTCAAATTCTAAGATAAATATTTTTCCAAGGTTTGTCACCGCACCACTGTTGTGGGACATGGAAGAGATGTATGGACCACCAAAGGGCCCCGTTGATATTTGGGGGCGGTTGGCACCATTGAATTAAATGATTTCATCCAGAAGTTTGTTGGTTGGTGTGATATGCAGCAAATGCACAATCCCCAGCTATTCATAACCTTCATGGCATGGAAAGGTTTGTTTTAACATTTGAAAAGGTCGCCTATGGATGACTATCATGAATTTAGGCGTGTCAATGAAATTTAGATCTACGGGTGGTAGCTATATTAGCCTTTTAATTATGTTTTTATCACTATGGGAATTATGGCCCCAAGTGGTGCAACGACAACTCCTAGCATTAGTTCGGCAAGTGGGAATGAAAATGCCATTGGTAATGGAGCCACCAAAAGTGGTGTTGCAGGGGCATCCATTAGTACACAAGGTTCATTGCTTGTATTTAACCTAGTTATGGAATTCTTCTAGGAGTTATGATAAAATTAACAAGGGGTTAGGATTGAGAAATTGTGGAATCTACAAAATTTCCAACGTAAGCCCCATGAGAGTTTGTGAGAAGCCCATGCACGAATGTGTAGGCTGATCATAGTGATGCAAGGTGTCACAAAAGCCCAAGCAATCTAGTTTTGTATGGGATCCTAAACAAGGAACTTAAGTATCGGGTGCAAGATGCCATTTTGTCACAACTTGCCCCACCCACTTTGGCTAGTGTGTTTTTAATTGTTGGAAAGGATTAAGATGAAAATGATGGAAAAATGAGTGGTCACCCTTGGGTTCAACAAGGAAAACCCAAGGAATTCTCCAGCACCATTAGGCTAATAATCACAAAGTTAGCCCATTAAGGTTGCACCACCCAAGGCCAAGGGGGCCAAACTAGACATAGGTGGTGGTTCCACATCCTATTCAATAAAACAAGGTGGAGAAGACAAATGTTGGAGGTATGGTGGGTCTCACAAGAAAAAAAAAATCCCAATCCACCACATGCCACAACTTCCAACCCTAATCCCAACTAACCATGTTCCCATTATCATGCATATGGGCATGATGTCGATCATTGCTTCACACTTCACCCAAAATTACGGCAAGGCTAAGCACAAAATACCAATGCCAATAAAGGCCAAGGTTCTAGGAAAGGTGCAACCAACAAAAGGTCGACCACCAAGCCAGCTCAAGGCCAACCCAACACCCTGGAGGTTAGGTTTGCACGGTTGGAGGCCCTAGTCACAAGCATGGTGGCCTAGATGTAGACGCAGGTGCCAGAACCATGAGGTGTTGATGAAAAATTGGATCCTCAACGTTGTGAAGTTCAATGCCAAGAATAGCTCCCATAATCATTTATGTTAATAGACACATTCCCAATCCCATTGGGGCATCAACTTCGAGTGGAATGTCAAGGAAAACACCTAGTTTTATTCCTAGGTCCAAGGCACCCACAAGTTTGATGGGGGTGGCCAAAGCAGTGTGTTAGGCAACATTTTTTTTGTTGAAACATTGGCCTTTCAGGTATTCAATCGATAACCATGTTTCAATTGGCAACCACATTATGTGAAAATGGTGGAACATTAGAAGTGATGGTTAGGTCGGAGGACACTTTTGTACCTTTTGCAATTCCCCATCTAATTTTTGAGGCCAATTGCATGGAGGTGTCCAAGGCTCAACTTAAATCTTAGCATGTGGGTATGGCCAAACTTCATGACCTTCCAACACAACCAGCCATTGATTGAACTAGTGTTATTCTTGGGGTTATGGTTGTGCATAATGAAGAAGGAGTGGTTCAGTTGAGGGGGGGCATCGACATGTTCATACCAACCCCTTAAGGTGTTGTTGGATTATGATCAACCATTGTTGTTGGGCAAAGCTGTTGTCAATGGTTTTGGAGTGACCCATGCTGATCTTGACCCATGCCCATATCACATTATGACATCCATGGGTGGGTCAAATAAAGCACAAAGGTTAACTAAATAAGAGATTGTGATTTAGATTAATCCCAACAAGCCAACATACTACATTATTGTGCGAGCCCAAACAATGGTCACGCATCTCACATCTTGTGTTGGTTGGAAGTGTGGTGTTGTACTCCCTAGGGGTTACCATTGATTTTTGGGAAGAAACCACATACTACCATCCAAGCTGGCAAACGGGAACTAGCCATAAGGCTTCATTGGGGGGCAATCAAGAAAATCTAATAAGGACCAACAATGTTGGCTGGATTTTCAGGCCTTCCACATAAACCTAAGTTGTTGGAAGGTAATGTCCATGACCAGGATGCACCCCCAAATGGTGAATTGGCAATGTTAGGACCACAAGGGATTCCTATCATTCCAATCTTTCCATTGGATCCTAGGCCATCATTAGGCACATTAACTAAACTCTAGGCATTGGCCAATCATTATATTCATCAAGCTTGACGCATTTTGCCGTCACCAAGTCCATAATTACTTGTGAACCTTAATAATGGGCCTCAAGGTTTAAGCCCATTAGATACTAGGGTTATTTAATGGGATATTCCAAGGATGGAATATGCTTACTTGAGTTGTTTAAAAGCATTAGTTATTGATTAATTGCAATTCTATAATCAGGCATCTTAATCCAAAAATACCATTATGTGGAGAAGGATTCACAAGCCAAATAAGCCTCCATGTGACATGTCATGATGTTGCAACAAAGGTATCCCCATTTGTAACCAACATTGCCCATACAAGGTTATTGGCATTCCTTATTAAACAACATCACCTTGTTGGGGGCGCAAGATTTGGCAAGGATTGGGCCAATTGATTTGGTTAGTTCTGGATGGTCATGCCAAGGTCTTTCATAAGTGGGTATGGGCCAAGGACTTTCCAATCTCAAGTTAGGTTTATTCTAGGAATTGATTTGTGTTGTGCAACATTTGTAACAATCACATGTGCATCCATGTACATATTTGTTGGAGAATGTCCCACCATTGGGGGATTCTAGGTCAACTGTTTTGGCTGCATGGCAACATATCAAGGCTTGGATCAATGAGCTAATATAGGTGGATGTTAATTCAATTAGTTCATAAGCTCATTGGTTCTAATGGATGTGGACTAACCTATCACCACCAAAGGTGATCCAACGAACGTATGAACTCATTCCTAGGTCACCCACATGCTTGGTGGATGACATATTGGATCTAGGATGCCATTCATGCATTGTTTGTCATGATCAATTACCTTTACCTATGGTCAATAGGGTTGGCCTTCCACGAACAGCCCTATCGACATTCTTGAGTTTTCCACATTCTCATGCATTTAGGAATGGGGGCCTAGGGATGATTTTGACTCCCATTCATCTAGTATGGAAGAACCCAATGTAGATGAGAGGGAACGGGCCATGGGGTTTTGCATCAACACCACAATTGTGTAAGGCATTTCCAAAGGAGCCTATAGGTAGATTTTGGAACAAGTTATGGATTTCAATTACTTCACATGGATTTTTAGTTTAATTTTGGCAGAATAGTTATGTTTTGGCCAATCACACCCACCCATTCCACCCCATTTTTCACATGTTGCACCTTTTGTTGGATTAGCTATGGTGGTGCAAGGGGGGGTGATGTTACAACAAGACAAGTACATCCTTGGCAATTATGGGAAAAGGAATGCTAAGGGACATTTATGGATGTGGAACAAAAAATTGGTGATGTGGGGGTGCCAGGACATGATGGCACCTTTCCAGATTTTGCATAGTAATCACAGGCCATGCCATTAACCTTGAATGCTGGGGATGTTCCATCATCCCAACCCAAAGTACAAGTGACTACAAAACATGGAACCCAAAGAATTGGCCTAATAGTTACAGAAGGTGAAGTGCATGAAGCACAAAAGATATTACAAGATTTCACTAAATGTTTTGCCTTCAGTTTGAAGGAATTGGGTCAATTAAGGGAACAAGAGGTCCGAATCATATTGGAGGATGATTTTCAGGCAACCTTACAGGCTTAGTGACATGGAAAGAGCTTTGGTTCAAGCTTGAACAGCAAAGTTGTTGGATGCTGGTTTGGTGGAACTATTTAGGGGTGAATATGTTTCAGCAATAGTGATGTTAACTAAGAAGGACATTTTTGGCAATTGGACTAAATGCCACATATGTGGGGATTATTGTTCAATGAATAAATGGACCTGTTTAGACAAATATGCCATGCCCCTATCGGAGGAAATCTTTGATGCCTTTGGATAGGCCAAGGTTTTCAATACCTTGGACTTAAGGTTTGGCTACCATCAATTGCCATTGAAGGAAGGTGATAAGGTTAAGACAACATTTTGGGGAATTAACCCCCATGGGAAGGATTGTTTGTACCAATGGAATTTTTTGCCATTTGGTTTGAAAAATGCCCTTATGAAATTTCGAAAGGTCATGGATCGAATGTTGGCGGGTCTTGATTTTGCTAAATGTTACATTGATGACATCATTATTTTTAGCCCAACCCCAAGAGATCATATGCACCATTTGCAAAAGGTGTTTGGAAGACTTTAGGAACATAACCTTAGGCTTCATCTAGACAAGTGTCGATTATTTCATATTTAGGTGAAGTATTTGGATCACATGATTTATCCAAGTGGATTGGGGGTTTAAAAGGCCAAGGTCAAGGCTATTTCATAAGTTCCCCAACTAACAAATCTTAGTTGGTTATGATGTTTTCTGGGCTTGTGTAATTACTACCAAAAGTTTGTGAAAGGTTTCATTAGCATAACCAAACCTTTAACTTGACTAACACAGATTGACTAAAAGTTCATTTTGGACGAGCCATAAAAATAGGCCTTTCAAAAATTAAAAGTTAGGCTTTCATCAACCCCCATTTTGAGGCAACCCATTTGAGGAAAATCGTTTTAATTACACATTGATTAAAGTACCTTAGGGTTGGGAGCTATGTTTACCCAATTTGATGATGATGGTCAAGAGTTTGTGGTGGCATATGTTAGTCGATCCAATAACAAAATAGAGGCCAAATATAGTTCATATGAAGGGGAGTGCCTTGTAGTCGTTTGGGTTATTTCAACATTTCGAAGCTATCTTTATATCACGAACACCACCATCACCCGTCGCTTGTATCATCGCTTATACCAACATAGTCGCTTCCATCATCACTTGCATCATCATTAACTTTCAATTAACTCCTAATTCACTTTTAGTTAAATATGTTACCCAAATTTGGTAACATGTTGATAATATAAGTAGGTTATTAAACATAGCAGGTGTCATAACTTGTTACTTAACCTAACATGTAATATTAATTTAACTAGTTAACTAAACTTAATAGGTAAATGATTGGGTTTAAAAAATAAGTTGACATGTTAGTCAACAGGTAATCGGTAGAACCTGTACTTGAAAGAACTAATAGTTGGACAAGTAGTTAAATTTTAATTACTCTCAATCAAGTCCTAATTAACTCTCAATTAAATTTTAGTTAGGTTCGAGTTCACCTTCAATAACTCTTAATTAACTTTGAATTAACCTTTAGTTAAGTTTTAATTGATTTTTAATTCATTATTAGTTAGGAAGTTTTTCAAGAAGTTTCCTTGGTTGGTGCACACATGGAAGCTTCTATGGAAGCCTCTTTGAGTTAGGTCCTCAATGGGGTATAAATAGGGATAGGACTTCCCATTACCTTTAGTTTGTTCAACATTAATCTAAAGTATGATCTTATGCCATAACATTTCTTTCATGTTTTTGTTTTTATACATTATCTGAATAAAATTTTATTTATATCATTTTTAACACATTTTGTGTTCTTGTCTTGTGTCCTTCTGTTTCTAGTTTTGGATTAGACTTAGGTCTATTTTTCTCGTGATTGGTTTTCCTTGATGTGTTCTTAAATTATCTTTTTTCTTCATAATGTTCTATGTTCGTGACATTTTAAATAAACTCCATCAAGCCTACATCTATTCTTGTCATCATTATAGTTGTTTTATTTTGTTTTATTTTGTGGAAGTCGAATGTGGACTACCCCTTTACTTCAAATGTAAGAGTTTTCAAGTGATTGTGGATTACCCACCTTTTGAATGTGTTTTTGAGGGTGTGGCCCACCCACCTCTTGTCAAAATTTTGATTTACATATTTTTTTGGCCACGTCCATTTCAAGAAAAGAAATATTTTCGTCCATGGAAGAAGTACTTGTTCCCCTTAGGCATATGCAACAGGAAAACCAATATTTTCGTGATTCCATTGCACATTTACAAGGAAATTAAGCATTAACAATGTTTGGAAGCACTGCGAAGGAGCCACAAATCAGCCTACCATAGAAGTTTGACGGCACATGCTCAAAGTTTTGAGGTTTTGTCAACTAAATACATTTCACCATCTACTTCATCAACACTATTATCAAAATGACCGGACCCAAGTTGGATTCATTGGCACCTTATTATCAAGCACAACTTTAGCATGGTTTACACCTCTTTTGGAACAACAATCTCCTCTTCTAAATCACTTTGAAGCATTTATTGGAGATTTTGGTGCTTCTTTTAGTGATTCAAACAAAGAATGTACAACAACAAGCAAGTTGCGAACTTTTCACCAAGAATCACACCCAATTTCTATGTACGCTTCTAAATTCAGGCAATTAATATGTGACATTTCATGGGACAAAGCTGTGTTCATGAGCCAATTTTCATTTAGACTCCGTGGAGACGTGAAGGACCTCCTATTAACCATGCTTGATCCCACAACCTTGAATCAAGTAATTGCGCAAGGTGTGCGTTTTGATAATCGACTTTTTGAATGTCGACAAGACAAGCATTGGGAACTGTAACCAACATTGACACAATTCACGCCACCCATGTTGTAACCCAAACATATGGTGTTTACACCCAATGATGATCCCATGCAAATCAACAAGACACGATTCAAACTAGGCATAAAACAAAGAAAACAATGTCGACGTGTAAATAATCTTTGTTTATACTGTGGAAAACTAGGCCACATAGCTAGTGCTTGTCCAAAGAAATGTGTTCAACATGTAGTACATGCCACAATTTCTACCATTACCCAAGGGTCGAAAAAGAAGGGAAACGAGGACATCTAGTTTTAATAGGGGCCATGAAATTGGACCTTGATACATCATGCATTCAAAACGATTTTACTTTGTCTTTAAAATCAACAACTTCTTTTTTTGTTGCCCATCAAGATCAAGGGTAATAAATCCATGACTATGCGAAACACTTCTTGACTCGAGGGCATCTGCATGCTTCATTAACAAGGAATTAGTGACAACATAACTTGGCGTTAGTGGAAAAAACAACATCAATGGTAGTCAAAGTGATTAATGGTTGGAACCTTTATTTAGGAGCTATAATGCATGAGACCAAGGCGTTAATGGTAACAATTGGGTCACATAGTAGCAAAGTTATTTTCAATGTCATTTCATCTCCAATGAACCTAATCATCATTAGGTTATCATGGTTCATTTTGCATAATCCTTGAGTGGATTGGAAGACAAGGAGTTTTCATTTTGAATCAGTAAACGAAACTACACCAAAATACGAAGCTTTTCCAAAAAGCACGTTGGACTCTAAACATAATTCTACATGGGAGGACACATCAAGAATTAATCAATGCATGCAAAAAATCAAGCGTGAAGGAGATATTAAGGGTAACCAAGGATCTAAAAATTTCAAACAGTGGGATCAAGAACATTCATGTAAGCAACAAAGAAGAGAGATGCATTTTTTGTGTATGCCATTCCAGCCCCTGATCTTGGGACGTAACAACATAAGATCATTATTCAATACCAAGATTACAAAGATGTTTTTGAAAAGAAAAATGTAGACACATTATTTGAACATTGGCGATATGATTGTGCAATTGATTTGGAGGAAGGAGTGTAGCCCCTATTTGGACCAATCTATAACTTGTCGAAAGATGAACTTTTGGTGCTTCAAAAATACATTGATGAAAATCTTGAAAAAGGGGTCATTTGACATTCTAAGTCTTCAATTAATGCTCCAATCTTATTTGTCAAGAAAAAGGATGGATCTCTATGCATGTGTGTTGATTATTGTGGACTAAATTGACTCATCATCAAGAACCAATACACTTTACCTTTGATCTCAATATTCTCAGTCATGCCAAAATGTACACCAAAATTAACCTACTAGAGCATACACTTTGGTGCGCATTTGAGAAGGTGATGAATGGAAGACGATAATCAAAACTCATTACGACCATTTTGAATATGTTATGATGCCCTTTGGCCTTACCAATGCATCTATTGTCTTTCAACATATGATGAATGATGTCTTCCATGAGTATTTGGATGATTTTGTGGTCTATTACATCAGTGACATCCTCATTTTCTCGAAGAACATGGCATACCATGAACACCATATACATCTTGTTTTCGAAAAGTTCTGAGAAGTTAATTTTTATGCTAAATTGGAGAAATGTGAATTCCATCAATCTAAGGTGGAATTCTTGGGTTATATTATTTTTGGATACGATGTTCACATGGACCTTCATAAGGTTCAAACCATTGTGGATTGGGCTACCTTAACTTCTGTTCAAGATGTTCAATGTTTTCTTCAGTTTACTAACCTCTATTAACGATTCATTGCACATTATTCCATGATAATGACCCCTCTTATTCATTTGACTCAGAAGGATCAACCTTTTTCCTAGGGAGTTGAAGCTAAAAATGCCTTTTAATCTTTGAAAACCTCTTTCACAACTACCCCACTTTTGATGCATGCAAACCCCTCCAAACCTTTTATCTTGGAGATAGATGTTTTTGACTTTGCATTAGGTGTTATATTCTCATAACCTGGAGAAGATAATCTTCTTCATCTAGTTGGTTTCCATTCTCATAAATTTTTTCATGTCAAAATTAACTATGAGATTCATGACAAAGAATTTTTGGCCATCGTGGATGCCTTTGAAGATTGGTGTCATTTACTTGAAAGAGCTCAACATGAAATCATTGTGTATTCTAATCACAAAAATTTCCAATATTTCATGATGAATTGTTTGTTGAATTGACGTCAAGCTCGATGGGCATTATCCTTGTTTTGATTTCGGTTCATGATTATCCACCATTTAAAGTGATAACAAAGGAAACCAAATGCGTTATCTCATTGCTCGTACTTCGCACCTAAAAAAAGGGATGTCACTTCTTATCAACAATGGGACACCATTCTTAAACCCGAAAACCTTCGACTTCAAACATTGTTAGTAACTCTTGAGGATAAGACCTTCTTTCAACACATTCATGGAGATCTAGTCAATGATTATTTTGCCTTAAACCCTTGGTTCGTTCATCATTGTGAAATAAATTAACACAATGACATTCCAACTCAAGCTTCCAAATTCCATGAAGATTCACCTCGTGTTTCATGTTTCATTATTAGAACCCTACCATGTTTTTACCATTCCAGGAAGAACACATGAACCACCTCCACCAATTGTAGTTGATGGTGAATAATAATATGAGGTTGAGGAAATCCTAGATTCAAGGATATCAAATCGTCAGTTACAATATTTAGTTCATTGGCAAGGTTATTACATCAACGATCGTACTAGGAACTAATTAAAAACATATCAAATGCCATGGAGAAAATGAAGGATTTTTACATGAGGTATTCAAATAAGCCCAAGGCCACTCCTTATGGGACTTGTCGTTAGAAAGGGAAGTGATGTCATGGACATCATCACTTGTCCATTGCATCAACATAGTTGCCTACATTATCGCTTGCATCATCGTTAACTCTCAACTAAATCCCAATTCAATTTTAGTTAAATCCTTAATGAAATTTTAGTTCTTTCAATTAAATCCCAATTAACTCATAGTGAACTCTCAATTAAATCTTAATTAAGTCCCAGTTAAGCCCTATTTAACTTTCATTTAAATCTTAATTAAGTCTAGCTAAGTTTGAGTTCACTTTCAATTTACTCTTAGTTAATTATGAATTAACCTTAAGTTAAATTTTAGTTGATTATCAGTTAAGTGCACACATGGAAGCTTTTATGCAAGCCTTTATGGAAACCTCTTTGAGCTTGGTCCCCAATGGGGTATAAATAAAGATAGGACCATTCATTACTTTTAGTATGTTCAACATTAATCTAAGGTACGATCTTATGCCATAACCTTTCTTTCATGTTTTTGGTTTTATATGTTATCTAAATAATATTATGTTTGGATCATTTTTTAACACATTTCATGTTTTTGTTTTGTGTACTTGTATTTTTGGTTTTGGATTAAACTTAGGTTTATCTTTCTCATGATTAGTTTTCCTTGACATGTTTTTAGACTATCTTTCTTTTTCATAATGTTTCATGCTTGTGACACTTTATGGTAGTCCATTCATTTTAGCTACCGATCACCAGCTTTTGAAATTCCTTATGGAATTAAAGCGTCTCACATGAAAGTTGTCCAAGTGGGCACTTATCTTACAAGAATATGACTTTGATATAATTAACAAACTTGGTAGGGTTAATTGAAATGCCGATGGGTCGAGTGGAACCCAAGTTCCAATGAAAAGGATACCACCGGGGCTTGTTGGCATGGTGATGTGGATTTGGAGGTGGTACCAAGATGGCATGTTTATGCATACCTTTGTATTTTATTGGGGTGTTTTGGAGATGTACTTCAAAGTAGTATGGATGATGGGGATCCCCATGATGTGGACATGGAGTCAAAGGACAATGGTGCCCTGGATATTTATGAAGATGCACCTGTCATTGCATATTTACAAATAGGTGAAATTTTAATTGGATTAACACCCAAGGAAAAGGATTGTGTTGTGCATAGGACCAAGCGGTTTAAATGGAAAGGTAATTTCCTCCTACGAATGTGGGTAGATGGACAAGTGAAGGTTGTGCCTCACCTAGAACGACGCGAAAGCAATTGTAAGTTCAACAATTTGTTTTTAGGTGTATGGTGTGTGACCGATTTCGAGCATCCTTCAATGTACCTACACTTCACCTATAGCCTTTACCAATTATGGGGCTTGGGTATTCATGGAGTTTGGATTTTACCGGCCCATTGAGTTTGACACCTTTACATAACTGATATGTTTTGGTTATGATTGAACATTTTTCCAAGTGGTTGGAGTTGGTTCCATTACCAAATCATAGCAATGAAAAAATGACATATTCATTTTTGGATAGGTTACTTAGGAGGTTTGGGGTTCTAGCCGAAGTTCTCACGTACCAAGGTACAAAATTTTGTGGGGAATTCCAAGAGTTGTGTGTAAAAACATTGATTGATCATTGCATGATTTCACAAGACCATCTTGAAGTAGATGGGTTAGTTGAGCGGATGGTACTAACAATGAAGCAAGGTTTACAAAAATATGGTCTTCACAAGGGCCATAATTGAGATTGGGACTTACAACTACCATGGCTAGCTATAGGGTATAGGTTCAACTGGTAAATTTTTTTTTTCATCTTTTTCACCATACTTTTTATTGTTTGGCCATGAGTTTGAGTTATTAGCCTCAATTTGACGAGATGTGATGGCAATAATTAACATGGATGATCCTAATGTATGGATTTAGGCATGTGAGCAACGAGCCGCCTTGTTCTGATGTGTTATGCCCATGGCTATGGAAAATCTGGTAATTGCCCAACATTGGGATACATTACTTTATGCCATTATACGTGGAGGTGGTTATTGACCTTAGATTCGAAAGTTTGAGCAAGGAGATTATGTTTACTTGTAGTAGATAACACCAACTACTTTGGATGTGACTACAAGACATGTTATTATACATGTGCGAAAGGAATTACCTTATGGAGTGTTATTGTTGGAGGGCCAAGATGGTTAAACATGGAAAGACCATGTGCACAATTGTGCACCATGTCATCTTCCCAATGTGGATGGCCAAATGGACCCATCCTTAGCCATAGTTCCAACTGGCCTATAATGTATGTTGTGTGGCAAGCTTTAGGAATCACCACTATGTTGATTTGTGATAAGTGTTTTCAAGGTTGGCATGTGGGATGTTTCATGCCACCAATGGAAGAAGTGCCAATTGGCAAATGGTTTTGCTCTCGGTTCATCTAATGGACCTAGGTTCCTAAGGTCACATAATAGAACTAATTTAAGGTTTTTTCCCATGGTAATTCACATTTGGTTAGGGATTTGAAGGATTATAGCTAGGTGACTAACGATGGGGTTCGCATTTGCACCCAATTTAGTGATGCTTTGCCTTAGAACCAAATTGTTCATCCATGGTGGATTTATAATAAGTATTTTGATGATGTTATCCGGCTTAGGGGAACCTCAGTCCCAAATAAGGGGGCGGTTTGGATGTAGTGTACCATTCAAGGTACTTTTATGTTATGTGTTGTGAGTGTGGTGATGACGATGGTTATAGGCACTGACATAGGAATGCATAATAGCTGTCAGGTGTGTTAATTTAACTACTTAGTTAGGTTTTAGTTAATTAGGGATAAACTAGGTTATTTAGGTTAATTGGTTAATTTTGAACTAATTTATGTGTGAACGAGGTTTGGGATATTTGTCATGGGATATAATCCCATCTTATGTGACCTCAAATCACTTTTGGTGACTTGAAATTCCAAAGCATAATTTCTGTTTCGCAAGTTTCTTGTTATGCAAATGTTTTAATTTTCTATGTTTTGGGCTTGGATTCTTGCGTTGTTGTAAGTGAGTTAGTCTTTTTGTTTGGATGTGGTGTACCATTCAAGGTACTTTTATGTTATGTGTAATAAGTGTGGTGACAACAATGGTTATGGGTGCCAACATAGGAGCACAAAACATCCCAACCTCCATGTAACCTGAGGTCATTTTGTTTTTACAAGGACCATGCCATCATTTCTTCGGTCCCAACTTCTCTATTTCATACACAAGGCCACCTTGTCCTCGTTTTCAAGTTGCCTTGTCTATGAAATATCAAAAGAACCATATTGATACATGATTTCAACCTTAAGACAAATTAGTAAATAACATTTCAACCATAGGCCAATGTGTTAAAAAAGATTCAATCTTGGGTCAAAATGCCAAAGAAGATTTTAACATTAGGTCATATGTCAAAATTAATTTTAACCAAGTCAGCAAATATGGGCAAAAAAATCCCAATTCAAGCCAATATGCATATGCAAAACTAGTTTTGTTGTTGGGATAAATCTTTTTCACTTCCAATGTAACAATAAGCCAATATAGGTGTAGGTTTTGCTCTCCATTATTATCAATTAAAAGCTATTGTCATATTGCAATTACAACACACATCTAATCGGTAATTTTGGTTAAGGTTGAAATCATCTACCAATATGATGATGTGGGTATTGCAAAAACTCACCAACATCCATTTTACACCTTAGATGAAAATAAAGTGTTAGCTTTGCATGTTAGTATTGCATTTAAGGTGCCTTATAAACTTGGGGCCTTGATGCAAGTGTTGCCATATCGATCAAAATTCAATGCATAATGTTAAATCATGTGATGTCTTTCTCAAGTGAGATGAAACATAAAACTAATTTTGGAAGCACATTTGTGAAGTTCCAAACTTTGAAATAGACATATTTGCCCTAAGCTTCAAATTCTAAAATCATGTTCATTTATAACAATAGGAAAAAAATTAAAAGTAATAAACCTTCTTGAATGCAAAACAAGCAAAAAGATGTGATTGCTCCACAAGAAAAGACAAACTTCGAGTAGAAATCACACTAGACCAAAAATGTCATTTTATGATTAATCCTATACAACTATAAATGGATATAGGATTAAAAATGGCATAAATGACGGGTCCCAGTCAACCATAAATGACATAAATGACTAGTATAGTCAATAAGGATTAATCATAAAATGACATTTCTAGTGTAATGTCAATTTGGACGTGGCCAAATGGAAGTTCAAAATTTTCAGCATGAGAAGCCATTTAGCCTATAATTCTAACAACCTCATGGGCTTTGAAAATTTTCCTTTCATGCCTATGTGCAAACCTATTCTTTCATAGACTGAAAACAAACACATCTCTTCAATCACTTTCATTACTTTTCCTCAATTTTTACCAGCCTATGAAAACTTGTTGCCGCAAAATGCAATACTCACATTTATATTATGAGCATTTTCATGAGATTTCTTACTGTTCGGTTTGGATTTTTTGGGGTGTAATATTAATCCACTTTGTATTCTATACATTCTTTTGTTATTTTGAATTTATTTTGCCAAATCTTTTTTCCTTTCCGTCTAAATCTATTTTTACTTTTGTTTCTTCCTTTGATTTTTATTTTTTATGTCCTTGGTCTTTCTTCTTCTATGTTTTTCTTCATTTTCTTCTTGTACATTTTTTTCTTGTTTTAAGTTTTTTTATTATTTCATTATTTCATCTTTTTTTTCTTCTTTTAGTTTTGTTTTTTTCAATTTTTCCTTGTACATTTTTCTTCTTCATTTTGGATGCATTTTTTTTTGTTGAATACAAGTAATGCACCAATCGCCCACAAACTAGTTGGTTTTATATTTTTCATGGTGGTACTAGATGAACCACCTAAAAAATAGTTAATATATATATTTCTATGTGAGTATTGCATGCAACCCACCCACAAATCCAAATGGTATTTTGTTGCTTCAATGCAAATATTACATGAACCACTTAGAAACCAATTGCTATTTCCTTTTTGATGTGAATATTACATGACCCCCCATAAATGCGGACTATATTTTGTTGCCTCAATGTAGGTATTGTAACATCGACCTTTCATTTGGAGCATATTGTTAAATTAAATGTGGGTATTGCATGTTTTACCCCAAAGTCCCAATACACATTTTGTAACTTTCTTTTGGATATTGCAATGGATATCACATTACACATGAAATTTACTATTCCTATGTGAATATTGCATCAAATTTTTGTTCTTAAGATTTTATACACACATCATCCCAAAATCATGCAATATATCACCAAAAAAATAAAATTAAACTGACAAAATTCAAGCATTGCATTAATGCACCATTTGCGAATAACATGTAAACACACCATATAGTTGTGAAATTATGGTATGACATATGTATCTGTATAAGATTGGTGAATCAAATACAAGGTAGAACAGATCAACTTCAAGGTGGAATAATACAAAACTTGCAACATCATTTATTTATCTAATGCTTTTTCCTATTTATGCAAACAAGGGGGGGAAATATTGAAAAATCAAATTAAATATTTGGACTTCAAGTTGCACCCCCATGGATATATGTATGGGGACACCTACTCCAATGTGGGGTTTGACCATTGTCATATGAAGTTGGAACTGGATAGCATGCACCACATGTATTCCCACCTTCAACTTCATAGCTTCTTCCACCATGCCAATTTCCTATGTATTGAAATTGTTGGGCATGTGTGTTGCTACAAATAATCAATGTAAAATCTCATAAAAAAAGGTTAATTATATCTTTACAATTACATTTCATTGCATATGTCCTCAATAAACTCATTATTATATTCAAGTTCTAGTTTTGTCAAAAGCAAATAATGAGTTCTAATTTTTCAACCAAAGATATATGCAAGTTTTGCAACTTCAACCATTAGAGAATAACACCATATGTGGGTATTACAAAATGTGCCAATAAGAAATTATTCATGAAAGGCACATTGTGTTGTTGAACTGTTGATGCTATTGATTGCTAATTGGTTAATTGGTTCATCAAGATCAAATATGTAGCAACCAAAGATGTTTATAGGAGGTAGTGCAAACTAGGGGGGAAAATATCCAATTAGTTTTTTCAAGAACAAATAATGCGTTTTAAACAACAAGTGGAGATTAAAGTTTTTCCAAGACCATACAATATAACAAATGGAGATCTCCAAAGCTAATCTTCATAGCAAGTGGAGAACTACATGCCAATCTAAATGTGTGAAAATTAAAGTTTCCCCAAGGCCTATCCTAATATAAAGTGGAAAACTTTAAACCTATAAAAACAAAATGACCTTATATTACATGGTGGTTGGGACAATTTTAAAAAGGCCATGGAAGTTGCTTGGTGAATTAAAATTAAAAATCTTGGCTTGGCCCAGGGTAGAAACTAAAAAGATTTCATGTCATGGGTTTCCATGACATGGAATATTGGCTTGGGCATGGAATTATATCATTAGAGGTTTGCACAATCTATGGTTCACCTTGTGCTAGATTGAAATTTTATATATGGTTTAAACAAAGAGCTTAAAGTACATAAGGGCCAGGACAAGGTGGCCTAAGGTGCAAGATATGGTGACATGGGGCCTTGAACATAATGAGCCTAGGGTAACTAAGGTTCCTAGTTGTAGTAGTTCAATTATAATTCCATAGGTGGTGCCCAATGCAAAAACCTTATGTTATTTAAAGGTCTAAAGCTAAAAAACACTATTGCCATTGGTTTGGACAACCTATAGGGTTTGCCCCCAGCGTAGAGTCGCAGGATAAAGAATATTTTATTACAACTTCAAGCCCAAGCTCACTAGTTTCATGGCCTCTTTGGGACGAAGTGGCTTGGGGTCCTAGGCATGGGTGTCATGGGGTTGGAACAAATACGCATCAAGGTACATGGGGGCTTGGATGTGGCAATCCACTGCCCCAAGTACCTATGATAGCCGGGGACATGGAACATGTGGCAGAATGGCAGGTGCGGCAGGTGGAGGAGGAGCATGGCAACGGTGGATCTCATTCTCATGCGCATCTCTCTCTCTCTCTCTCTCTCTCTCTCGGACCCCCTCACTCGGCCACCCTTTACCCACCCCGCCACCTTCGTCTTCTCCATCCCCATTTCCCCTTCCACGCCCATCTCCTTACCTTTCTCTTTCTTGTGCCACCCTTCGCTGCCAACTTCAGGACAGAAGTTTCAAATCAGTCAACTCACACAAAGTATAAGAATGGTGGGAATGGTGAAGAATCCCAGGGAATGGTGGAGCCAGAAGCGGAAGGAGTTGGAAAGTACACGAGTGCCTCGTCATACTCCTTCTCCTCGTCTTCCTGCTGCCTTCATGATACCTGCAATTGTGGAGCCGCTGGATTTGAAAGAAAAGCAGTTGGTGGAAAAGATAGCGGAAGAAAAACTCAACAGAGAGATGAAATGCGCAGATGGTGGGTACTACTACTCTGAAAACGAATGACGGGTGGTTCCTTTCTGTTTGCGTCTTTTACAATGTTTGTCGAGGAGGCCGCTGAATGGGTGGATTTGAAAATCGTCTTTCTTGCGACTACATCCTTCTTTTGTCTGTTCTGTCTGTCAGGCTGTTGAGCGAAATCCAAACCAAGTATTGCATCTTTTTTTTATTTGGTGTTGGAGAAAATATGAGATAAAGTTGGTAGTTCTGTTCTGGGTTGTTGGTGCAGAAGGAATTAAGGCTGGTGCGAGAGCAGCGGCCATTGTGGCTATTGCAACTGCAATTCCTACTGTAAGCTTGCTTTTCTCCCGATGGCCTTCTCTGTCTGTTGTACTATTGCTACTTGTGGTTTATTATTCTCTATCTCTGCAATTCTTGCGGGTGGGATTACAGCTCCTTCTTCACCACATGAAGAAGAAACTGATGGATGTTTTTTGCACATTTCTCTAGCTGCTTTTTTTTCTTTTTCTTTTCCCTTTCTTGCATTGGCACCATTTTTCTGAAAATTTTGTGCACTTTCTTTTGGATTCTTGGTATACATACTCAGGAGGAGGAGTTCAGATTGCAGGCTGGACCCACCTTGCAAAATTGCATGGCTTAGTTTTTCACAATTTCCTTTAGGTTCAAGTGCAGTTCTTCCCAAGAATCCAATTGTGGGGGTTCTTTTTAGGTCAGGGCACCCATGCAGGGGCTTCACAGGTTCCAGCCCCTGTGAGCGAACCAAGGGCAGAAGTAGCCCCAGAGTGAACAGGGGTGACAACCTGTGAGGTCCCTCTTGTGGGTCCTTTACCTTACCTTTCATAAAGAATTTTGAATTGTTTCCTACTAGAGAATGGGCTGGTGAACCAAGGGCACCAGCCCCAGTGAACAGGGGTGAGAACATGTGACGCCTCTTGTGTGGGTTCCCATCATGAAGGATTTTGATCCTTTTTTACTGAGAATTTTGCAAGATAAACCCTCACGGGGGTGTGTACCCTTGAAAGTCTTATGATGTAACAGGTTGTGCTGTCCTATTCCAGAACTGTTTCAGCTGTTTTCTTAAGTGGGAGAGGCAACCATGTGCAGCCACCACTTTTAGTACAGTGAGTTGAGCCTGGTGAATCCACAAGGAGAACAACCAGTTACGCCTTGGAACAGGCCCTACTCGAACCAATTACCACCCAATGGAATGACAACTTGCCCTACCGAGCTCACTACATTCCTGGGTGGAACAGGCCCTGTTCCATGTACAACATGGGTTGTGCCCTGATGCATATTCAAATTTGAAACTGCGAATAGAGTTTGTCAAATGATTGAATATTCCAACCCAAATCCAATCTTCATAATAACCTAGTCAGCGAGTCCACACTCTCTTCTGAATGTATTGAGTATTCTTGTGTTATATGAAATTGACAAATATACTTCACAATTTTAAACATGATCACAACTTGTATTCTCTTCATTGAAAGTCAAATTTAAGTACACAAAATCCATCAGACCACCTTGACAGAAGAATACTGGGGAATGGGGACTGGGTAGGAATTTAGCAAAAAGATTATCCATATAAAAAAGAGTGACGTTTTTTGCACTTTTGAACTTGACAATGGAATCATAGAGCTGTTCAACATAAGCAAATGATTAGTACCATGATACCGTGATAGATGAAAACTGGTTTATTGGTGTATATACTGCATATGGAATTGAAAGTAACATGCATAAGGCAATGGCTGAAAGTTGGAATTGGGCCTTCCAAGATTTAGCCCTTTTGGTGGACCATTGGACATCTCACATGGTACATTTTGCAAAACAAATGCAATTAAATTAGTTCTCCTTGACTGCTATGTAAGTAGATGACTGTGCTATAGGTAACGAGTATTCCATTGTAGAAAAACAGCAACTGAGTTAACCACGTTGGTTAGCTAGGGAACTGGAAGGGTCTGAAACTCAAATGGAAAAGTGTTTATTGTTCACCTACCATCCACCCCTATTGGTGCCCTGGTAGCTGTTGGTTCATTTTGGCCCATAATTTGCAGCCACTCAACCACTGGAAAACATCCTGTAATATAACTATCTTGTAACACAAGTGACTGAAAATGATATAACCAAGTTTTACAAAAATACACCAGGAAACCTAGGTACACAAATTACTAGCCATTTCTTTCAATTTGAGTGCTCATGTTTGAAAGGTCAAAGTCGATTTCTTTTTCATTTTTGAATGCTGAATTTTTTGGGACCCAAGGCCATCTTGCAAGTGGTAATGGGCAGTACTGACTCTAGATACAGTCAAAAGTGGTAATGGGCAGTACTGAAGCTAGATACAGTCAACACTGGTTTAGGAAAGGGGTACACAGTTAGCCAGTTGCTGAAAAAACCATGTGGGTAGTAGCCAGGTCAAATCCTTGGGAGAGATGGGGTGGGCAACTGCATTGCCCCTGATTGGGTGGGTTGGGGAGCACCAAAGCAAACTAGGTTTCACCACTTTCTACACATCCTTACTCTAAACCCTAAAACCCTAAGGTAGGTATGTGCCTTTTTGTTTTGTATGAAAAAGATTTTTTTTACATTGAGTTGTGTTGACATAAAAACAATAAAGCTTTAATTGTGAATCTCTTTTACAGGTGATTCTTGCACACACGGTCCCATGGGCAAAAGCCAATTTGAGCTACACAGCACAAGCTATTGTCATCACTGCATGTAATTTTCTTTCTCTCTCTCCTCTTGGAAATTTTATCTTGGTCTCCATTGTCATTCTTAATTATACAATCCATGCACTTGTTGAATCAATTTGTTGAGATCCAATGTGGATCTATAAACCTCTCCTCTGCCATTACATATTAGTTAATAACCATTTGGCAGGAACCTGGCCCACCGGCGGATGGCAACCTGTGAGCCAGGTTTCACCAATGGCCATTTTAAAAAGTAATTAGAACTTGAGAAATTCGACCCTATCAATAGGAACTTTGTAGACTATTTGCTAGAACTTGTGATGTTTTGTGTACCATGGAATGGTCAAGCCCTTGCCCATTATGGGGAAAGGCACCAGGCAGGCCTCACAGGGCAAGCTAGGTGACACACCCAACATAATGGGCCAAAATGAGGCCATTCCATGACATTAAGGTCTGGGGTGGCAGGTTCGATAATTGAAAAATAAATCATGTTAAACAGAGACTTTGGTCACTATTACTAGTGTATGGTCATCACAGGAAGATTATGTCACATAATGTGGTCAAGAAAATGACATAATCTGCCACCCCAAACCATAATGTGCCCATTTCATGCAATTGAATGAGCAGTTGACCTCAGAAGCTTAATGTGAAGGGTAGAATCTCTTCTGCGTGACAATTACATCACTGTTGTTAAGCTTTTTCAGATAGAAACTTTGCAAAACAATTCTCTGGCATGAGGTGATCACTTTATTTTCTTGGTTTCCTTTTTTGCCAGCGACAATTGCAGCCTACTTTTACGTTGCAGAATATACATTTATGGAGTGCACTCAGAAGCGCACCTATACAGCATCTATTCAACCAGAAAATGCTCCTTGAACATTTCTTCCTTCATCCAACTCACAATCCCATAAATTGTACAGAAAATAAACCTGCCTTTGGTCTCTAGTTTGTTTTGGATTGTTGTTATAGTAGTTAGTAAATAGTCTACTAACCCTTTGTATACAATCTGATAGTTAAGTGTAGTGTATGGTTCTCGGAGTAATTATAGTCTGACTGTAATTATCACCAAATGCCACGTTGAGTTCTAGGGCCTTTTTAACAGCCAGGTTGCACTGGAATTGTGTACCATTTTTCTCTTGAGTAACATCAAAGTGCCTTTCTCCACCTGCAGAATGTGTGCTTTGCAATTTCATGATTGTACTCTTAATTGTAAAAGAAGGCGCATTCCACCTAAGAAGGCATCAGCCTGGTAGGGCAAGGTTTTGTTCCAATAGATCACAACAGGCACCATGGCTTATTCCATGGTGTAACTGATGTTCCCTACTATTGATTCATATCACTTCGAATGTTGTTCCGCCATAGTTGATTCACTATCACAAGTGGAACTGGTATAATCAAAAGTGGAACCAGCAGATGCCCACCTGTCCCACCTGGGAAAAACCTAATGAAGTACTTGAATAAAGGTGTGTTCACACTTGGTGTTAGGGACTCTAGTGTTGAGTCCCTTAACACTAGGCTAACCATTTAGAACTTCAACCTAGTATCATGAAAATTTTATGTTAACGTTCACTTAACATTAAGCTATCACCCATTTAACATTGGGTGCCACCTATGATGCCACCTACAATTTCATTTAACATTGACTTAGCATCAAGTGTGAATGCACCATGAGACACCAAAACCGGTTCCACACTCCACAAATTGCTAACATATCATCAACAACTAGAGGGTACCCGTGACCTTCGGACACTGTGAAGTCCCCCAGTTTCATTAAATCATATTTATTTCAAAGAAACATTCTGTTTTAAACAATTGCACGTCGTGATCGTAGCTTCTCACGGAGCCATTTAGGAGATGCATGCAGCTTCGAAGGAGGGCTTCTTCGTACACAACATTGCGCATAAGACCACTCCGGCCATGCATAGTGTTTGGCAGCTAAACTTTGATGTTCGCTGGTGCCTTGGTGCATGAAAAGGTAACGTAAAGTTGGCCATGCGAAAAAACGTCATCTGCGAGATGAAGGCCAACATGAGAGAGGGTCTACCCTTGAGACTTGTTAATAGTCATGGCATAAGCCATCCGCGAAGGAAATTACTTCCTTACAAATGTAAATGGCAAACCGCTATTATCGGAAATGAACTTAATGCGCGGGATAAAGGCCACATTACCCGCCCCTTTTCCTGTGATGATCTCAACCTCAATGACTCGCATCGTGAAGTGTCGAACAATTAGGCGCATCCCATTACACAGCCCAGCCAATGGTATCAGCATCACTGGCCCGCATATTTTCCGAAAGACGGAATACCTCAACAAATTCCCATAGGTAGGACTTTTTGATTGATGCAGAGACAATGTCTGCATGGGATCCCCGGGGGATGACTAGAAAGACTTGGCGAAAGTCCCCTGACATGACGAAAACAATGCCACCAAAGGGTTCGTTCCTGTTTGTAAAGTCACACAGAGTTCAATCCATCGCTTCAAAAGCGAGCTTATTAGTCATAGGAGCTTCATCCCAAAGGATGAGCTTTGTTTGATAGATTAACACTGCTAAATCATCCTGCTTACAGATATAATAGAAGGACGTACAGTCGAGCACGATCGGGATCTTCAGGTATGAATGGGTCGTTTGCTTTCCTGAAAGCAGAAGCGTAACAATGCCTGAAGAGGCGACAACAAGTGCAATATCGCCACGCGAACGCACAGTGTTCAAAATCAAGTTTTCAATGTAGGTCTTACCTGTTCCACCAGGGCCATTGATAAAGATGACTTTAGCGTGATGGGTAGCATATGCATCAATTACGCCATTGTAGGCTGCACGTTGCCCATCATTGAGGCTCTCAATGGCCATAACCACCTCGGCTTGCATGACCTTGACATTGTAGTCACGCTCCACGTCAAGTAGGCGATTGGTCTCTAACCGATCAAATGCAACAGATGGGGTAGGAAGGCCAAAATCCTCGAAAGTTTTGCTAAATTTGGCAAGCGCATCCCATAAGGAATGCAGTGCCCAACTTTCAATTTGCTCAATGGACGGTTCCACTATACTGTGATGTAGCAATGCTACCTTGCAGTCATCGCAAATGTGTTCCTTGTACTTGTCCTAGAGCATGCACGGCTCACTTGGAACGCCAAAAGCTAAGATGGTCACAAACAAAGACCGCAATTGCGCACTTGTTCGCATGCCAACTACTTCTTCCAAGTAGGCATTCCATTCGTCATCCGAGTCATACAAACCAAGTGCAATGCATGTTGATTTGAATGTGTCATGGACAACACCATTAATTGTGCGAAGAGCTTCAAAAAAAACAGCACCTTTGACCTTCGTTAACAATGTACACAAGAAATAACGTTCGCCAACGGAAAGACTAACGAAATAAAGGCGCCCAACACAACACCCTCTCTGCTGGATGGTCCATTTTTTTGTCCCATTGGTCCATGTAAACACGGAGGGAAAATCCATGTACGTGACTTCTCTGGCCAAGGGGTAATCAATATTGGCTTGGAAGTATTCGATGAGCGTTGTTTTTTGGTTTTGCTCGCTATTAACAGTTTCAAAAATACTGGCATTATCATTGTACACGACCATATGCATTCCAGGCTTGTGCACGGCAAGGCGTGTGATAGACGGTGTCTTGTCATGCATTTTAAAAGAGAAAAGACGCCATGATGCCTCGGAAGCAAAGACATAGCGTCCTTCAAGGTATGCTTTAATTTCATCACGGTTTTACCATTCACCATTGGCAACGATTGCCTGCGTGTTGTTATCCTGGCCAGGCATATTCGCTCGCCTTTCGACAACGGCAGTAGCACGGTCAGGTCCCTTGTACACATACTTGTACAGGTACTTGATGACAAATATGGACGAACATATTTCCATGTTGATGTGCGCGTGGTACTTGGTTGCCAGGTGAAGGTTATACGAGACAATCCACTAGTTATCCACCACGTGTTGCGTCTTTGGATCTACAAAAATGTGGGTTTGATGGCGCCGATACTCAGGGTACCCGTCAACATCACAACACGTTTCTTCGCTAAAGGAACACGGGTACCTTTTTCTGCACTTTCCTTGCTCCATGCATTGTGCGTTGAAAAAATTTGGACCACATGGCCCATGCACCATGCACGAAGTGACTGTCTCATACGCCTTAGGATGGCATATCAGGTCCGGAATCTCGGCCGATACCATCGAATCGTAGTCTTCGGCGATGCGCAATTTCGACACTTCATCTAAAATGAGCAAAATGTGCGTGTGGGGCAAGCCTCTTTTTTGAAACTCGATGACCCAAATTTTAGCAATCACATTGCCAAGAACACCGTCTTTAATGTCCTTCAAAAGGGTGGGGTGTCAAGTTTCAAATAAAAAACGCGAGTTACTAAGTCAGGGCAATCCTTGGCAGTTTGCCCCGGGAGAAGTGCATCTGTAATTTCTTTCCATTTAGGATTACAAGTAAATGTGACAAAAAGGTCCGGCTTACCAAATTTGCGGACCCCTGCCATGGCATCCTGGTACAGTTGGCCCATGGCGCGCTCACCGCCCTGGAATGATGACGGAAGAATCATCTTCTGCCCGATGTTGTTCCCAAAAACGTCGCTAACATTCAATGCATCTTGAAGACCATTGTACAGGTCGCAACGTAGTTGTCGTTGGTTCTCATGAATAAACTTCAAGCGGTTTTGTTCAGTACATGCATATGCGTCAACAATGAATTGCTATAAAAACCTTCCGGCTCGCATAATCCATTTCTTGTTGATGCGATGTTGTAGTATGTATGTGTAAAACTGAAGCATGGTGACGCATGCGGAACTGCGTTTACCACCTACTACATTCTTGTCATCTTGGATGAACCCAGAGCCATCCCATTGAAATCCATTCAATGGGATGCCGTCATGCCATCCATTGCGTCCATCTGGGAAGAGAAGGACGTAGTGCAGTGGCGCGTATGCACTGTGTAGGGGAGAGACGCGCTAAAAATAACCATTAGTCGAACAAATGATAATGTCACGTGCGTTTGCTTCATCCACATCGCCCCCAACCATCAATGTGCCAACTTCGTCAGTAGTTGGCGCATTGTAATGTCGCAAATCAGTGCGACGATCATTCAACAAACGAAGACTTAACTCAACAACCTCGCCTTGGAGTCATTCCATGGTTGTTTGGTAGATGCTGGTGTAGGGGTTACATTCATGCAACATCGTTTGTAACAACTGCATAATGTCCCTATTCAGGCCGCCAAAATTGCCCATCCGGCCATCAAGCTTGGCATGTGGATCGCTAATGTATAGCTGGGCAAATTTTGGCGCCTCGCCAGGCTGAGGAAGTAGACTCCCCATCCTATGGTAAAGCTCACCGCAAAGACGGTAAATATAGTTGCCAGGTTGGGCAACACTGGTATCCAGGTTGGCCCCCATAAACGTGAAGGCCAACGCATTGTTGTAAAAGCGAATGCGCTGACGAAAGTCTTTTGCATCTGCTTCGTTACTTGTAAGGAGCCACCTGAGCGGTTCTAGTGGGGGTGCCAATGGGGGCAGCGTCACTTTACCTTGTGCGCAACACGGTGTAAACTGCAGATTGGCACGCGAACTTGATGCAACACGCTCTTCCAAAAAGTGTAGGGCGCCGCACTTGCCACACATTGTGGTCATTTCACCTAAAATGTGGCGAAGACCATGATGGTTGCCGTCAAATTCACGGCGTGCCAAAAGGATCACTTGGTTCCCACCTTGGTTTGCGTGATCTAGTTCACGCTGTGCACTACGTGCCCTTTGACCTTCCCGTCGACTAGCATCCGTTGCACGCTACTCCTTAGATCGAGCAGCGTGCCTCTCTCGGGCAAGACGGTTTCGGCGGACGCGCAGGCCTTCCAAAGGGGACTCTTCTTCCTCTTCATTCATTGGTTTAATTATAAAACATCAAAAGTTACTTCTGAAAATCTGTAACACCTTTTGCATCCAAAAGCACCATTTCCAATAGGATGATAGTACCTAAACAAAAAAGATGATCTGTTGCAGACTCTTGGCTTAATAAAAAAGCCTAAAGAGAAAATCACCATACTTGTCCATTAGCTAACAGAATAGCCATTAGTGCGGCAACTTCCATAACCCATGACATGGGTTCCACATGAAACCCAGAAACTTGAGGAACGTGTTTTCCTGCATAAAAGCATTAAGAAGAGTCACAAAAATCTCAGCACAGAAGCCTGATCCAGACTGTGTTTCAAAAAAAATTCCCAAAGAATCAAAGTAGGAAGGGAAAAATATAGTAAATCTGCAAAAGAAAAATAAAAGAATAAAGATGTCACTCTAACTACACTCATGGGAAGTTGGTGTACAACTAACAATTGATGTCCCTCAACTTCAATGGTTCTACAATTGGGTTAGTGGAAATATTATGATTCTACCATTCTAAAATAAAATTGACCAAGGCAAAGATTTTGAAGATTCTAAGAATCTTTTCAAATAAAACTCATTGTTTAAAGATGGCATCATAGCACAAACCATTTGGGGATTATCTATTACCCCCAAAATTTCCTGAATTTGAAATTAGATTTTATGCAATGTAGTGGTGAAATTACTAAGGAGAAATCTTGACATCTTGGATCATCTCCTTGAAGCTTCTTCTATATGCCCAGATATCCCTCTAGAAAAAAAACAAAAGTTGAAGTGGCAAAGGAAGGAAGAATTCGTAAAATTCTTGGTCCAATGGCTTGGGGCTATTACAATTTGACCCGAGGTCATTGTCTTAAGGGTATTGGACAATTGTGTTAAAGGTGTAGGATATTTATTTTAAGGGCGTGGGACATTTGTTTTGGGAATGCATGACATTTGGCTTAAGGGAGCAAGACATTCGTCCTAGGGGTGTGAAACATTTGTCTTAAGGGTGCCGAGGCATTTGTCCTAATGTTGGTCGACCCAACATACTGACTTTCATGTGAGAGAGCACCCGGGATGGTGGGCAGTGACAAAAAAACGTTTTCTCACCTTTGTAATCTGCTCGAAATTACTGGACAAAACAAATTCTCAAATTGCCCAAATTTTCTAAAGCATGAAAATATTTTCAGAATGCCCCAAAAATTTAGGCTTAAATGAAAACTATCTTCAACATTTGTAAGGTGCCGGTTATTATTGAGCAGAGTGAGAATTCCCAAAATGCCAATAAATTTCAAGCATTGAGATTTTTCAGAGTGCCCAATTCTTTTGGGCAGAAATGAAAAAAACAACATTTATAACTTTCCCAAGCAAGCTAAAATTTCCAAAATTGCTTGAATTTTTTCAAGCATCTTAAAAATATATATCTCATGAATATTTCCAAGCATAGGATTTGTTGAATTCCCAAATTTTTGAGCAAAAATGAAAAAAAAAATCAGCCTATATAATCTACCAAAAATATATATTGGGCAGAATAAAGATTCTCAAACTAATGAGTATTTTTCAAGCATTTTGAGAAATGCTTTTCAGGAATTTTTTAGAATGCCCAATTCTAAACCTAATTGTAAGCCTCAGTGCTAAGTTTTTTAAATTCCTAAGGCAAAACAATAAAAATATTCTAACCTGAGGCTTAAGTGCTAGGCCCAAGTGCTAAAAAGATTCTAACCGTAAGCCAAAATGGTAATTTTTCAAAATCCTAAGTCAAAATAATAAAAAGATTTTAATCCTTAGGCCTAAATAGATTTTAACCTTTAAGCCCAAATAGATTTATTTTTAGGCCTAAAAGGATTATAAACTTAAGCCAAAATAATAAAAACATTCTAACTTTAAGCTTAAATGTTAAAAAGACTCTAAACTTAGGCTTAAACATTAAAAATATTTTAACCCTAAACCAAAATTTTGATAAAAAAATTTAACTGTAGGTTAAATTAGTTTTTAAATAATTAACCTTAGGTCAAGTTTCAACCAAAGATCAAAGTTCTTAAACTATTTAAAACATATGCCAAAGTCTTAAAAACATTCTGAGTGCTAGGCCCATGTGCTAACAATTCTAACCCCAAGCGAGAATGGTAATTGTTTTTAACCTTAAGCCAAGAATAATAATATTTTTAAAAACCCTAGGCCGAAACAAATTCTAATCCTTAGGTCCAAATCGATTCTATCTTTAGACCTAAGAAACATTTAACCTTAGGTCAAAATTTAAATGGAAGATCAAAGTTTTTAAAAAATATTTTAACCAAAAGCCAAAGTCTTTAAAAAGATTATGAGTCTAAGCCAAATTGTTTAAATTGTTAAGTAAGTAGCAAGCAAGGCAATAACAACTAACAACAGGGTGAAAGAGGGTACCTCGGAGTAGGTGGGCACCTGGTAGGGCGAGGAATAGGTAGTGGCCAGCCATGGGGAGGTGGTAGGGGTCACTGGTGCGGAGTTTTTTTTGGGTTGGGGGGGGGGGAGAGGGGGGCACGACCTACTAACTAAACCTACCTGCATTGAAGCACCGGTGTCACAGTGGTCTATGACTAATGCCTTTAATGCTGCTGCCCAGAAGTGACCTTCTGTTTCCAAACGTCTCTTCAATTGAAAGCTGGTAGATCACAAAAACATATTGTAAACATAAGAAGAGTCAGTCGTCGTTCTGAAAGAGAAAGAAGTTCACACATATATTATTATCTCTGAGATGGAGGATCGGCTTCACACCTTCGACTACATCAAAGGCTTTGTGGTGATGAACAACCACGACCCGATCAATGGCTTGAAATCCGTCCCTTTCTCGTCTGATGTAGATCAAGTTGTGAACGCCATGAGCAGTAGCATGTTACCTGCAATAGCAATAGTTTCCAGCATGCTGTACTATTTGGAAGCTGTTGTTGGTTACAACCTCGCAAATGTTGGTCCAGCTCTAGAAAACGTAAAAACATTGCTGCAACATCCATTAGACCCCAGCTCATCAACTTTTGCTCTTCATGATCTTCTTCTGTAGTCGTTAAGGAAGAAGAAAAAGACTTGCAGTAGTAGTAGCTTCCAGCGTGCTGTACTACTTGGAAGCTGTTGTTGGTTACAACCTTGCAGATGTTGGTCCGGCTCTAGAAAACGTAAAAACATTGCTGCAACATCCCGTAGACCCCAGCTCATTAGCTTTTGCTTTTCATGATCTTTTTCTGTAGTCGCTAAGGAAGAAGAAAAAGACTTGCAATAGCAGCGTGATAGTTAATGATCTGATGCTAGAAACCTAGTACTTGATGATTATCAATTCTATTGTGTTTTTTGTTATTGTTCCTTTGGTGGTGCCTGCAGAGAGTTGAGAAGATGTTGACTCCTTTGAGCTTCATCCGGTCGCTCCTATTCAACACAGACATCTCCTACTTCAAGTTTCTAAACTGAGTCCACTATGTGGAGCTGAGCTTGCGTGCACAACAACTGTGGGATGTGTCGCACCCTTGGTTGAACATCTTCGTCCTTGCATTTTCCATGACCACTTTCGACTCCTTGGTGTTTTATCAGCTTGTTCCTGTGGAGTACGGCGGACCCCCACCATGTATTTGAGATTCTTTTTCAAGGCATGAATGCTTTGTGTCTTATGGGTAGACTCCATCATTCCCTCCAAGACGATTTTGGTCACAATAGAAGCTAGCTTCTGTCGCAGTGTAGTGCATGCAGGGCCTGCAGGAACGTGATGATCATGAGATATTATGCGGTCGTCTTGGTGCAGGTGCTTGATCATGAGATCATCATGCACCATCGTCGCGTGTTGCTGCTGTTTCTCCTTCTTCTGCAACTGCTCTGCATGAAGAAGCTCGACCTGCAGGTGGCGCTTAGACTCGTGACCAAAGAAGAAGTTGGAAAAGAAGGAAGTAATGCGGTGGAAGAGTTTCTCCAAGAAAAAAATCTTTTCATTCAACCTCTCTTTGATCAAGCCTAAGGTTTGCAGTATCGTTTTCCAGCAGCTTGCAGGTTCAAAACTCCAAAGACGATGCACAACCGCTGCACCACCAATTGTACCCGCACGCTCGGCCTTTTGATGTTCTCCTTCTGTAGTAGTAGCAGCAGCAGGATCAGAACTTGTGTGGATAAACTGCTGCCACCGCCATGAGTCGTCGTCCTTCTCCTGTTCCTCATTTTCTTCTTCCAGGATGAAGAACTTCTGGGACGGATGATGGGACGAATGGATGGAAAGGACGACCACCCAAGGATATTATATAAGTAGATGAGAGTCTAGGCATTGCCCATAAACTTCAATCCAGGTAAGGATAAGGATGATGACCAACATTTTACCCTATTGATAGTGTTAAGATGGGCTTTGGGCTGACTCTTGACCATGTATCCTACATTTATCCCAAGGAAAAAAGTTGATAAATCTAGGTCAAAGGGTAGGGAAATTCTATATATCTTATATGCTAACAATCAACCCTTTTTTTGTTTTTGAGGAAGTGCCCACATGGCTAGAATCTTGGACTCTAGACTCCAAGTTGCGATATTTTTAAATTGTATTTTGAATGACGTGCCATCTTTTCCTAAGCGATGCCAGAATGTGACAAAGTTGTGTGTTGTGTGTGCAAGCGAAGGGCAGTGACAATTAGAGGGAATTTGATACATGCCATTAATGACTACAACTAACATTTATAAGCAAAGTTAAAGCAATCAAAGGGAACTTGATGCATGCCATTAATGGTTACAACCAACATTTATATCAAAGTTAAAGCTACTATCTAATTTGAGAAGGTGTCGTTGTTGGGTCCATGGCCTTGTGAGTGAGAAGCAAATTGATTATCACATCACAATCATGGAAAAGTCCTCATCCAACAAGAAGTCTCAAATCCATTATGCAATTTTTTTCATATCCTTAAATGGAATAGTTTCATTGGGCTTATTAAAATGATGAAAACCAAAAGGTCACAAATAACAAGGAAAAACATCAAGTAACAATTGGATGGGCAAAATGATAATCAAGTATGCAACGACAACAACTCAACGACGACAACAAAAATGTTTACAAATTTTCATCTTTGCTGGCTATCTCACTCAAGGAAGGAATGAATGAAAACTTGAGGTGCATGAATTGTCCTCCAAATGCATGTCAATGGATTTAGATCTAATAGCAGTTCCATGGTAGCCTTCGAATTGCTTTTCATACACACTTTCTAATCCTTCAATCTAGCTACCTCAATATGTTACCTAGAACCTTAACCTATAAATAACCTAAACTTGTCAACAGTGGTACATGCAAATGTCACCTTAAATTTCCGTTTATGCATGTTAGAATATCTTTGTGTAATTCATTTTTCAAAGGAAGTCAGAAACATTAAACCTTACCATGTGACCAATTACTATGAACAAGCCATTTTCTTTCACATTGTAGTCCGCAGTTGTTTGATAAAATGGTAGATGGTTTTGTTTTGTTTTGTTTTATTTTGTGCCAACTAATTTAAATGAGTTGAAATCATTGTTCATAATTTTACTATAAAATATCAAGAGTGGTGGACAACATTTAGCAAACTACAAGGGATTAAGGAATTTATGGTTTTCATTAATTTGAGGATATAAATTAATTCCTCTTTTTCTCAGGTCCAAAGGTTCCCCCATGTTTCAGATTACCATCTTGTGTTCATATTAGTGTAGGATTATAAGTTGATTGTTGTTGAATAGTACATCTTACATATGTGAAGCATTTATTTGAACAACCTTTGTGACCTCTTAAATGATAATGTGTAAATAGCTAGTGTACATGATGCCTATGACCAAAACAAGTGATTTTTATCATAGAATTTCACAAAATACAATTGTCTTTCATGATGAAAGAAAGAAAAGAAAAGAAAGCACATGTGAATCAAACTTATACTTACTTTTTTTCTCTAACAAAGATGTCATGCAATTGCATCCAATCAAAATGCATTTGTCAAAAACCATCAACGAAATGGCTATATCTCAATTTATGTAAGTAAAGGCCTGGTTGAGTGCATTCCCCAAATAGGGAGCTTAGGAGCAGGCCTCAAGTAGACGAAAGAGGCCTCTTTGTAGGTATAAGGTGCCTCATGTTTTTGAGGTGGGATTATTAGCATGTATAAGTTGTCCTCCCAATACATTAGGATATTTCTCAGAATACTTTATATTGAAAAAAATAGGGAAAGTCATGAAGGGTGGAAGAGAAAAGATGAACCCCCAAGAACTGAGACTAGCCAGGGTCACAGGTAAGACTTAATGACTCGGTATAACCTGGCAGGAACTTAGTGTAAGGCAGGTTATCTACTCTAATATGGCCTCCTAGAAAATGTCCACCTGAAAAGGCAGCTGCAGTAGGTAGGTGTTTTGAAATTTGTTGGCTCACTGTTTTGGTGATACCCGGTGGGTATCACAGGAATTTTTGTGCCAGATTAATATGTGGGACAACACCCTCAGATGGTGCGTTCCCAATGTGCATCCCTCTGTTGGCTGCGACCTGGGGGCCCTTACTTTGGGAACTCCCCATCCTGCATGATGGACTGATAATGTCTTTATAACAAATATTGGCTGGAGGCCATGATGTCTAAGGAAGGCGAAGGTAGATGGAAGTCAACCTTACCCATTCATGCTTTGCATGTGACAAAAAAGGATCATTGAAATTTTTGCAATGCAATAAATAAAAGCCCATCTGCCTAAAATACATGATGTTGTGTGAAAGAGAGGGGAAAAATGGCTCTTGTGCAAGAGTAGCCTAAAAGCAAGTAATAAGTAGTTATATAATGCAGTGGTATAAAGCCAATGTCAATGCTCCCTTTGCTTAGGATGGAGAATGCTTGCATATTTTAAAAATACAATCCAACACAAACCCTGTTAGTCACCTAAGAAAAGTAGCCCAAAAGCCAAGTAACAACAACGAACAAAATTACAAACATAGTATTAATGCAAAAAAACTATTGTTGTTTATTAGTAAGTGAACTTGGAAATGTGCTTTGATGTAAACCTGCAAGACTAAATTCCGAGAAAAGAAAGAGGGAGGTGACCAAATAAGAGGAAGAAAATGTAGAGATGGATATGTTTTAAAATTAGTTACAAAATTAAAAATCTCAACAATCTAGAGTTAAAACTAGAAGTCATCCTAGCATACAAGATATTGATTTACAGTGGCAGTAGGTGAGGGGTCAACAAGCAGATCTACAGCATAAAATATATCTGAAGCAATATTTTTAGCCCAGACAAGGGTTATAGTGTTGGTATCCTAATATGCAAAGGGTGTTGAGTATGCTTGAGTGTAGGTGTGCAGAAAAAGTGATATGGCCAATGAAATTGCTGACTTGGTGGGCTGAATTTGTTTTCTTAGTTATCTTGAGTGAACTAACAATTTAATAGGGTTTGAGAGGTCTGTGAAAATTTTAGAGGACCCATGGAAATGATAGAAAGGGATCATTATTTTAAATGTTCGCAAAATAGGGTTGTGTGTAGACTTTAAAATCTTTTTTTTTTCCAGGCCAATGGGATTGCTGGATTTGAAGGTTTGAATTTGTGTTTTTTAGTAATCTTGAGTGAAATACCACTTCAATGTGTAATGCTATTTAGAGACAGGGTTATAGCACATTATTTTTGCAGTTTGTTTTATTTGAAATTTCGTCAAATTTTGACTTGAAAAAATATGATTTGTATGCAAAATACTTTTCATGGAAAAAGTACCCAAATTGAGCCAGATTTTGACCCTGACTAAGAGACACGATTGCAGCACATTAATTGCACACTTTTTTTTGAGGTGAAATTTCCTCAAATTTTGACATGGGAAAAAAATTGACTCATGCAAGAGACTTTTCATGGAAAAAGTGCCCAAATTAGGCAACCAGCTTTTGACCCTGATCTGAAGTGGTAGTGGGAGAGGAGGGGTCTACAAGTGAAGGATAACCCAAAAAAAGCCCCGAAACAAATGGAAAAAGATACAGACAAACAACCAAACAACTTTCCCATTATAATAAGCAACACATGTACTAACTACGAACTCTTGGGCGACGACTATGACAAAGTCGCTTCACGACCACGACCATTACGCTAACGTCTGCGTTGCAACCACGATGCCTGCAATGACAACGCGGCTTGGTGACGAGGAGACGGAGGCGGAGGAGAAGGTACGTAGTTGCCACAGGATCTGTGTGCACCTTCGTCGCGGTTCTCTCTGGCAGGTAGGATATTGCGGCGGCGATGCGCGTGTGACTCAGTGAGTGAGTGAGTGACTGATGATGGTGGGATAAAGAAAGAGTATCAACGCTCCACTGCAACTTCCAATTAGCGCAAGCAAGTGCAGTTCCCGCGGGATTCTAGCTAGCTATTTACTTCCCTGCTCTCCTCTACTTCTGCACTCTTCATAACAGCTTCAGATACTGCAGCAGTTTTTATATTGTGCTTCCATTCCCCTTCCATCATCTTTTGCAGCTCTCACCCAGTTTGATCACAAGCCGCTTCCGGCCATTCGAAGAATTTAAGAGAAGAAGAAATTTGCTAGATATCCCAAGATTTGCTTGCTATCTGTCTGCAGCAGCACAGCTTTGTTTGGTCTGAAACGTACAGGTTTCTATCTGTTTTCATACACTTGAGGTGCAGCTGCATTGATCTGTGTTCTGGAGTATCAAGGTCTAGGTTTTGTTTTGCAGTGAAGTTTTGGGTTTTTCGTTAGAGTTTGTGACTAGCTCCCGGAGGAGCCATGGCGGCGGCGGCGTCGAATTCGATCTATCCAGTAGACCTGCATGATGAAGAAGCTACTCATTTACCTTTTGCGAGGAAGGGTCCTCGATCAGATATGCAGCGGCAGGAGCTTCCTACGCCCGCTACATACTCACCAGCTGCTGCTGCTGATAGTCGTAAACGACGTATCCGCTCCGGCGGCAGTCGTAGATCAGCATCATGCGGGGGAATCTGCTGCTGCATTTTCTCAACTCTTTGTGGGCTTTTAGTTGCGAGTATAGTGGTTCTCGGCATCGCTGCATTAGTCGTCTGGCTAATCTTACGACCCATCAGAGCTCCTCAATACACTGTGGAGAACATCCAGTTCCAAAGCTTCAACCTTTCGACTCCTCAGCAGCAGAGCGGCGTCTTGAATTCCGACATCCTTTTGACCATTCAGGCTAACAATCCCAACAAGAAGATAGGAATCATCTACGAGAGCATCACCACCACCGCCTTCTTCGACGGCAACGAATTGGGTAGCGGCGTCATCCCTCCCTTCTATCAAGGACACCGGAACATCACCACCGTGACTTCGCACCTGAGCATCGTCAACTACGCACTCACTCAGAGCGACGCCGATTCTTTAAAGACGGACATCGACAACAACAGCGTTCCTTTGGAAGTCCGAACCAGTGTGAAGGCAAAAGTCAAGATTGGGGCTTTCAAGTCCTTCGCTTTCTGGGTCCATGTCACTTGCAATCTGAGCTTCAGCCCTCCATCTCTCAGCAGCCTTAACGGCACAGTCATCAACAAGAGCTGTAAGGTTACAAGATGATGATGATGATGATCAGATTGCACGCATGATCCTGAGCCCTGCAGCTGGTCGCAAGAAGACAACTACAAACCCAAAAAAAACAGAAGCGTTCTATTGCTTGTGCTGTAGCGGAGGAGGTCGCATACAACACAATCTTTGTTTCCAATGCTAGTTCCACACAAACAACAACACCTGCAGATTCTCTGACAATACTAGATTGCAGACAGATTTGTAAATTCCTGCAGCTGCAGAAGCTTCAAGCTTTCATCTTTAGCTCATGAACTGAACTTTGTAGTACTTCAATGACCAAAGGTCAAAAATATACCTTGGCTCTCACTCACTAGACTTGGAAGTATGTCATACAATTTGTCACAAGGATCAAATGTATCTCACTTCGGCAGCAGATTCTAATCCAGACAATTCCTTGGTTCCATGATTCATCATCATCTGGCTGAGCTCTAGTTCATAAGTTTGTACAACTTGCTCAAAATCCATGTTTCAGGATTTTGTAACTATGATTTGTATTTCCTGATGTGTTTAGAACTGCTCTCATTGTTAGTTCTGATCCCAAGTTTTCTGGTACTACTGTTGTTGTATAACTTTTCACAACCAAGTGCATGATAATCTGGGACAGCAGTTCACACTCAACAACAGCCATGTTATATAGCTTTGAAACAAAAACAATTTTAGGACATTAATAGTTTCCCTTGTGGACAAATCAAGTGCAATTTTCTCAATGAACTAGACCTAGCTAATCAGTTTGCACACAAACACAGCAATTTTTACATTGGCTCTCTGAGCATGCAGTTACATGCCATAGCCTAGCTGTTAGCAACCTCTACTTATGTGCACTCTTTGCCAGCTTTCACCTGACTACAGGCTGTAGCAGGCCATCTAACTAGTTGACACATGCTCTGATATGATGTTTACCAAAATCCTGACTCCACCAGGCTATCAAACTAGTCCAGGAACTCCTGTATGGTATTTGCCACCATTTGCCTGACTCCACAGGTTAAAGCAGGCCATCTAACTAGTTTACACATGCTCTGATATGGTATAAGCCACCTTTCACCTGTTTAGAAGCTATTGCAGGTTATCTGACTTGTCAAGGTGCTCCCACACCTTGACTAGTTAGATGGGCTGTTATATATAACCTGTAGCCAGGCTGAATACACCCAATAAGTGACTAATACACCTGGTCCATAATGGACAATGAGTAGCCATTGTTTGATGGATTGAGATTCCATCATTTGGATCACATTTCAAACTCCACAAAATGGATTGAGTTACAGCTTGCAATGACCCAATTCCCAATTGTTAAATCCATTCAATCATAGTTGTTGGATCATCACCAGCCCAATGTTGAGGATATATGTCACATTATCCAAATGGTTCTGTACTGCAGATTCCTGCATCCACAAATCAGGGTTCATCAACTCTGTGTCTGAAGGATCCAAAATTTGTGTACTTAATTGGCAACTGTTGTCAGAAGGAGAGGTCTCAAACACTTACTATTTTGGACAAAGAAAAAGTCTTGCCAGGGGTTCATGCAGCTCTCTCATACATCAGAGCTTTTAGCTGCCACTCACAGATGTGTCAAGGACTAAGTTCAATAAAAGCAACAAAATTTGGTGATCTAAATCTGTTTTGAAACTTTCTTACCAGTAAACATGGTTGCCAAGATGGTAAAAGTTTCTTGCCACTAAACAGCTGTTCAAACATGGTACTCCACTGTATTGTGTTTGCTTGGCCATTGAAGATTTGTAGGCAAGAGGAGTTTCATCACATGCACAACACATGGTGATGATACATGAAATCCATGACATCAATCATGGTATGCCCTCCGTACATTTGCATCCCTGCTTCTTACATATCCAATAAAATTACTGGGCTACAACCTGCCACCCACATATGCAAGTGCCAAGAGGCCCAAATCAAGGAGCTGCCATAAGAGAGATTGCATGAAATATGGAGCCAGCATCATGCCCATTTGTTGGAGAACACAGTTTCTCAAGTCATGAGATTCTTGGAGCACTCAGACCACTCAGCACTTTGTTGTCATGATATACGCCCCTTTCTGCTGTACAGAACCACAGCTAATCCATACGGATGGATGCTTTGGAAACTTGTGATGCCTTGCAGAAAAAGAGCTCCTCCAACTGGCTGTCAAAAACAAAAATCATGGCATTTATGCACAAAGAGAACATGACCGTCTCATCATCACCTGAAATTCTTCCCATCTTTCACAATAAAAAAAAGACTCTGCTTCTTGGACATAGCCATTCTGGACCAAACAATCAAGAAACACCTTGTAAATGTGGATCTGTGGATCTCTTGGATAAAACCAATCAGGTGCACATAGCTTCCTGTACATTGAGAACGATTACAAGCACGCTTGTTGGGATTGGAGAACGAAGAATGGGTTGCAAGCATGCAGGGATTGATTTGGAACCAAGAATGGTGGCAAGCATGCAGAGATTGGAAGTGTACCAGAAGTTTGCAGGCATTGGTGAAGCTGCCAGTGGGTGTGCTGTGCTGCACCACATTGACCACAATGTAGTACAAATCGGTCTGAGCAAGTGTTTCTCTCGCTAACAATCCACCACATCTGCCAGCACATCTGCTGCCACCCAATACTTGAACACTCGGGCTTCTAATACAAAACAACAACATGAACTGTGAATCTCTCCATTGCTGCTTGTCCTTCGTATTGCGAAACTACTCTCTGGCAGCACAGGGAAGTACAAAATATAAACCCTAACCCAGTAGCACTGATCACAGACGAAGATATCCTGCCACACTATCTCCTCCTCCTCCGTCACGTCGCGGCACCTCGGAGAACACCTGCCCGGAATTAGGTCAAACTGGTCATGCAACAACAACGTGTGAGAACAAACCAACAAACCCTAGATCTCTTCTTCAGGTAGAGAAACGGATTTGTCCACCTTCAAGAGGCGGTGCGAAGACGAATCTAGCCGTGATCGTCTCATTGGGTCGTTGTTTTCTGTCTTCAAGAGTGGACAGATTGAGGCGAAGGAGCAGAAGGAGAGAGAGAGAGAGGGAGCGGGTCTTTGTAAGATTTTTTGTTTTGTTTTGTAGAACTCAACATCTTTCAGCTTTTGTGTTCCTGGGTGTCCCTCTCTCACCATGGTAATCTCTCTTCTTCACTGTACCCGGACCCTTTGGACTTCTCAAACTGCGTGTGATTTTATTGAGTGCGCTCATCTCTTTGCTTGCTTGCGTCCTTTCTCCGCTTGGGACCTCTCTTGTGCCCTTCTTGTGCTCAGCTGTCTGCTGCAGCATCTTTTTTCCTGATGATTGCCTCATATTTGGATTCATTCATGATGTACTCACTATAAAGTTGCTCTGGAATGGGGGGGTTGCATGCATGCAGGCACAAGAGGTGGTGGTAACTGCAATTGGGAGTCCTATACCTCACACACTGTATCCCTTCTTGGCAGTGCTTCTGCTCATTGTGGGCCTTGTGTTGACAGCTGCCTTTTTCATGTAAGGCAGTCATACATGTTGCTGCTGCCTCTTACTATTGAGTATCAGTTCCATAGCCTGCCTGTGTGCAGCTATCCAGTGTAGTACTGCTTGATGTGGAGACTCTTAGCATCATCTGCAAGGAAGAAGGTGAATGGTGTTTGTCAATGGTGTTTTCTTGCCGAGATAGATGCCATCTTGGTTTCCTAAGGTGGCCACGACTTGTAGCTACTGTTGGTGGTATCTCCAAACAACCGGTGCAAGGGAGCTCAAAGTTGTGGTAGCATGTTGCCTTTCTAGTTAGGAGGTATTGCTAATTATGAGTGGCTGACTTACATGACGACTGCGTGGTTCTGTTGTGTGCTTTTGAGCAGCTATGAAGCAACCACCTCCAAGTTCAGCCGCAGTTTGTCTCGAGAATTTGCAACAGGAGGGGTGGCGTCTCTATTTCTGGTGTGTAACATCATCTTTTCTGCCTGGTACCATTTTAGACATGGTTGTTTGTCAACCATTTCAATTCTGGGAGGACTTGGCCATTGATACAAGGCATATTTTGTATAAGGGTTTGCCCAGATTTGGGCTTGTACTATCTTCACCAACTGTCAGGAGCTGATGAAGTCAATGGGTAGTATCATGGCGTGCTATTCATGAGTGAAGGCAATGGTCTGACACTTTGTGAGTGACTCTCACAAGGTTATGACCATGATCATTGCTGCATTGCCTTCCAATTGTTCTGGTGGAGATTTCTCTGCCAATGTCAGTTATAGCTGAACTATTGGTATGCCCATGGGATTGTGCCACAGTCTCTTTAGCAAATTTCTACCTCTTTTCCTCCTCCTATGAGTTTGATTTGTTGAAGTGTCTTTTGATGTTGAACACCTGCCCTGTTATGCTGCAAAGTTTATCCCTAGTTCATAGGTTGGTGGATGATCTTTTTTAGTCCTGATCTTCCTGGACTTGAAGTTTGTCTTCTCCCTTTTGTCTGCTATATTCTGTTCTTTCTTCCCCATGTACCTCCTCTTTCATTTTCTTTTTTTCCCCCTTCTGGTTTTCCCTTCTGTTGTGGTAGGGTGCTAGCCAGTATCAATGACTTGGTCCTCCCATTGGTTTCAGACCTGTGACAGAAATTCAATATGCAGGCTAGTAGTGGTTACACTGGCCTATACCCACTACTGTCCACAGGGAGCTGATGCAGTCAGTGAGTAAGTTGTGATAGAAAATACACCATGATACATACATGTTACTGTTGATGGTCCCTGAACAACAAGTGAGAGACTGTCACTGCTGCTGTTCATACTGCTTGTTTTGTACAGCATTTCAACCTACATGATCTGCTATATAACCTGGAGTGCTACATAATCTGGTGGTTGGTGGTTTGCAGGGTTTTGGGACGCTATTTCTACTCCTTTGGACTGGAGTATACGTGTAACTTTTGCATTTTGTTGAGGGTGATTTTTCTTTCATGAACTCTTCGTAGAAAATCATACTTTGTTGCTCTCACAACATTTGGAGTGGGTGCATACAGAGAGACACTTGCTTTGTGGGTGAAGCTCATCAGAGTGCTCCCCTAAGCTCAAAGTACATGATCTTGTGATGGCTTCCTAATATTGATTTTGCAGCAACCCCAATTTTTAAGAACTTGGAAAAACTCTGTGATTGCCAATTTACTGGCTGCTTTCATACCAGATAGATGCAGGAGCTAAAGTAAAATGCATGCATTCCAGGTTTGTTCTTGTACAATTGACTCAGTTGCTTGCCCTCTGTGTCTCTGTTTTAACAACAAATTAGCATGGTTTTCCCATTTAATTTTCCAATTGCTTACTCCAAAAGGATAGAGAATGAGGCAGGAGCATAAGAGCCTTCTGCAGATCTGTGTGCAGAGAGAGAGAGAGAGAGTGGAAAGTGGGTACATATATTCTCTGGCACTCACACTTCACAAACAGTAGCCCATTACTTTAGAGTCAATTCATTGCTGTTGACCATCCAGCTCCTTGAACCTTGCCATGCACCAAGATTGCTTCTATTTGGTGGATCCATCAATACAGAGGGATCCACACCCAAACACATCAATCAATTAGATGAATGAACACAAGGCAGAATGATGATTTTAGGGGAGTGCATAATGCATGTTTGTCAATATGTGGCTGCATTTCTAGAAGAGAAAAGCGCAAAGGACCCTTGGAATATTGCATCAGTCTTGTGCTCACCTTGTATGCTTAGCCTTCACTGTTTGTTAAAAAAACCAGAAGGACTTCCTTCCACAAGCAGGAAGCCATGAACGATAGTGGTGAACAGAAGCAGTTTTCTCTTCAGCTTTCTTTGTAAAGAAAGAGGTCAAGGACAACAGAGTCTTGCAATCCATTTTGGATCTTTTTATGCCCACAGTTTTGCAATCCATGTGTTGGGGTATGATACACAACATTCATGCTGTGGAAACACAGAGATAGATCACATCACCATCAACTTTGTGAGGTCCAATGCCAGTAAGGTTAGAGCTTAGAGCAGATACAAACAAATGCTCTGCTCAAAGCTGAGAGAGAGAGAGAGAGAGAGAGAGAAATCTCGAAAAGATGCATTATAGAAAGCCATTGCGGTTTTGCTGCAGCAATCAAACCTGTTCAACAAATTCACAGAAATCTGCAAAAAAAATCCACACGATAATCTGCAAAAAAAGGGTGTCACGCATAATAGGGATCATATCAATCATCACTCTTAGCAGCAAGCAAACAAGAAAGCACGCCTCTGTCTCTCTCTCCGTCTCTCTCTCTCATCACTACTGCCGACAACTTCCAAGCTACGTAAAAACCCCTTCTTGGTTACTGTGAGCACGCTTCTATGGACCTCGGCTGGTTTCTGACGTTTGTTTCTGACCTTTGTTTCGGACTTTGTCAACTGATTTCCGGAAGGTTCTGAAGAGAGTGCACTCCTTTTTTCCTTGGGACTTAGGCAACTGTTCTTTCCCCTTCTGCAGAAGACTTCCTTCCTTCTCTGTCGAATCATTGTTTGTTTGCTTGTCTGTTGCTGTTGTTACTTTCTCCGTTGCTGCGACTTCCATGAGGAAAGACTTCCGTTGCAAATTCTCACAAGAAGAGAGTGAGGATGATGCCTACGACGGCAACAGCACGAAGACTCTGCATGATGATCCAGAAAGCTGAACATCAAGGTTTTTGTCACTCACACCTGTGCTTTCGTCGTTTCTGTGTACAAGACTGGTACTGGCAACAACAGCTTCTTGGCATATGCTTGTTCTGTGTATCTCTTGAGGCAGCAAAGTTGTCAAATTTGGGGAGAGTTTGCTTCTTTTTTCCGTGATTTTTGTGAAAAGAAGGGTGAAACTCTCAGTTTGTAGAATTCTTCTTCTTCTTCCGAAGTTCGGTTAGTTTCTTTTTCCATTATTTTGGAGCAATTTATATCTCAGGTCAGGATGGATGCTGGAGTGTGGTGGAGTCTACAATTCCAAGGATGCAACAACATACATGCTCATCATCATCATCATCATCTCAAGATATGGGTAATAGGGTTGACGATGATGAGAACAAAGCAGAAGCTTTCTCTAATTCTAACCTTTTTGCATTCACAAATTGGCAGATTAGGGTTTGAAGCTCAAGGTGGCGAAGAAGTCGGCGTCCTTGCAAGTATCTAGCAGACTTTTCTGGACAAGAAGAAATGGCAGATGCTCAAGAGATTTCAGAAGCTGTGGGGGAAATCAGTGAGAGCTTTGAAGAGACAAGGGAAGTGCCAGAAGAACAAGAACTTGAACAAGAAGCAGAGGAGGAGCCTAGTTTTGTGTTGAATTATTCCACACAGCTCAGGTTAGTGGAATACAGTAGCTTGGCATGCTATGCAGCAGTGCTTGGAGCTCTTCTATGGTGCATGTCCTTGACAGTGCGACCAATCCTTCGATGGCGACCTCCTGACAATACTACTGATGTGCACATACCACCTTGGCAAGTTGCACGAGCATATCTTCTCCTTGGTGCCCTAATCAGCTTATTCTTTGCCGTCTTCTTGCTCGCCCTCATGGTTCCAAGAATGATCATGACTTGGATCACTGCAATTGTCTTTGACTATTTGATTACCAAATCTTTTGGAAGGTCTCGACAGCATCAGATTGTGAGGACTGCAAGTGATTTTGCAAGAGAAATCTCATGGGATACCTTCAAGAATGCTGCAAGAGAAGGTAATATGATTGGGATTGGGATTGTGGTCCTGTGTTTGCTTCCATGGTTGTTTGGGACATCAACTGTCTTGAGAGGTGCATTTGACACGTGATGGTGAAGCCTGATGAACAAGTGGAGTTTTCTTTCCCAACTGAAAATGTGTGTTCTCAAGATCACCTGATGCTGCATTCTGTGGTGCTGTTTTCAATGGTGCTGTGCTTCCCAGAATTGCATTAAGTTTTCTTAATGTGAAGCAATATGCTTTGTGGAGAATTGTGGTCAGGCAAATTACATTGCTCGAGACTCAGAGGAAGGAAGAATGTGGCATGAAACTAAACAAGATTTCATATTACTCTTCATCCTGTCGAAGGCCTGCCATTGGGTTTAGGTCATAATATGCATTTTAAAAAAAAGGACAGCTTCTCCTCAGGCACAAAATGAGTTACATCTGGGGAGAAAGTGGAAATGGCAAGGATTTTGCAGAAAGTGCACAAAAGAATCTGCTAGCAGATGGTCTCAAAGTTATAGTTCTTAATTGCTATCTGAGATATGAGTAGGAATTTCATGTAGATTGTTAGAGAAAGTATGCTTTTTTGTATAACATTTTATCATGTCTGATTGTTGAGCTGGGAAACTGGGTGTTTGCCCTGTATCACCCATCAGAAACAACATGAGTTGTAGACAAAATGAAGTGCTCCATCTGTTTTACAGGGGAGTCAATTTGTATATATACCTGAGTGATCTTTCCAAACAAGGACATCTTTGGCATCGGTTTGAATGTTGCATGTGTGAAAACTGCAAACGTGTCAAATTGATCAATCACAAATTACACAAATATGTTATACAATTTGAGGTGGACATTTCTAATTACATTGGCTATATCAAGTTGTTTAATACCTTCGATTTACAATTTGATCTATTGTCTGTTGCCAACTTGTGAGGGTAACACAGTGAAAACCACATTGTAAAAGCATTGATTTCTGAATGTGGGGGGTGGGGCGCACAATCTGTGAGGTAAGGTTGTTTGTATTAATGTTCTAAGCTTGATATTGCTGGTACCAAATTGTTATGTATTTTTCAATTAAAAGTTTTTTTTCCCCTAGAACTTGATTCATTGTGAATATATGGTTCCAATTGTTTTATTGTTAGGGGTGTTAACTATCAACCCTCCCGAGTGATTTTTGTAGCCTTGAAATTCCAGGAACACTTTGATGCCCCAAGGATATTTCAGTGACATGTTGTAAATGTGTTGTTGGTTTTGAGGCGGCCTGGCATGGGTTTGGATGCACAAGCAGTGTGAGCCTCGAAACATAGCACCCACTGAAACTTGTGTCAGGTTGCCTTGAAACCAGCGACACATTTATGATGTGTCACTGAAATATCGTCGAGGACTTTGAGAGTTTGACTGAACATGTTATGTAGTAATTCCCATTACAACTATGGCTTTGATTTACATTTTTGGATTCATATTGTTTGATCTGTGTGCTAGACTTGTTCGTATGAGTTTTATTGGCCTGATATTGTTGGGCACATCAAATAAACCCTGCAATCAAATTAAACCAATCCAAACCTAATGAAGTATGAGAAACTATGGAGATTGTGGAATTGCATTGTGTTTCATTGGATAGTGGTTGGTCAAAGTTTAGCCAAAATTGATGGTTGTGCAATCTTTTGGGGTTTCGTTGGTCTGTTAACATCCAGTGATTGAATGGTTTATTAGATCTGGTTCATTTATCTCATGTTAAGGAATAGGGATTGTATGTATAGAATAATAATCTAATGTGCAATTATGTTTAAAATGAAGTAAAATTAATGTGAACGTCATGGCATAAACCTTGTGTATTTTGCACATTTAATGGATATTGGACTGAACATGGCTCAAGGTTTTTATTTACCCACCATTTACTTATCTTGTCTTGGGTACCCAAACTCAAGGCAAAAATTGACAACTTAATCACTACGGCCCCAGTGAAGCAACAGCCACCAGTGCAACACAAGGGATGGATAGTGAGTGGACAGGAAACACTTTTCCATTGGGCTCCTGTTCCCTAGCTAACCATGGTTGTGACTGGTTGGCACAGTCTTTGTTTTTACTACCTACCTATAAACAATCTAGTAACCCTTATCTATGTACTAACTACTAACCTTTTGCATACATCTACTTACTTAGTAACCACCTATTATCCTACCTATCTATCTACAAGACCTATCCTTTATGGGATAGGTTACCAAGGTGAAACCTGACATCAACTCAACTGGGGTTCATCCACATTTGAGTCAGAAGTTCTTCAAAGAACTGACAGAATTTTTTAAAAGTATATTTGTGAGAGGCCCCTACCCTCAGTAAATTTATTGCCTCAACAGAGGATGGCACCTTAAGCGTAAGGCTCCTCCCCTGTGCCTCCCTTCTCTCAAATGAATCATGACTGTCTGTCCTGAAAGCAAAATTCTTCTGGTCCTTACACTGGGTAAGGGCTTCAGATAAGGCTGTTCTGGGAATCTGGGTCCAGACTCCTGCCTTGCACAAAGCATGCCTTCCCAGAACAGGCCCCTCCTCAGTTCTAAAAACCTCAGAATTTTTTTGTAGTGTAGTTGGAGGTGCTCTTACAGAGTGTAAAAATGCACAGGGCATTAGAAAAAAAAGAATGCCTCATTTTTTCTTCTGTGATACTTGATGGGTATCTACTGGGTATCATGGGAAAAGAATGATATTTTTTAAATCATCAATTTTTACACTGTGCAAAGTTGTGGGGGATGAGCATTACTGGATTTGCGTCCACACTCGACTCCACCTCACAGGGCCCTTATTGAGGCACTCCATTACAGCCTACACTTACCTTACACAGTGTAGGTTTCCAATGGCTGGTGTGCTGGTGGGTGTTAGTTCACTTGGACCCATCAGTGAATAGTTTTTGCTAGGCCCAAATAACTACTTCCTAGCCTCCCAGTCCAACCTCCCATAAAAACCTGCCCTAGTTTTTGTAATGTGTCTAGACGACCTTTCTCATGCACAAGAACTCAGCTATGATCATGCAGGATCTTACCAAATGGAAGAAGTCTTCTGTGGTGGAACCACAGATCCTGTGAAAATGAAGGCAGATTTAATGCTGGAGAAGGTGAAGGCCCTGCCTTCCTTGTTTTTGGGTGCTTGTCACTCAAGCTACCATCCTCATCCCTATGCACCTCAAAACAAGGTCCCATGGTTTGCAAAAGTGTTGGAGGGGGCGGGGTCTCACAATTTTTGAGAGGACCTTAATGGGTTTCAAGTTGATTTTCAAAAATGAAAATTGACGGATATCATCAATAATGATACGCGATATGAAAACTTGACCCCTAGTTCTCACTAGGATGAGAATCGGCTCAATGAGAACCTGAAAGAATATGAGAATTAGGAAAGGCATGAAAACTTGAAAAGGTACAGGAAAAAAGGGCCAGTTTCAATTAGGCTTTAGGTTTAGGCATTTAGGCTTCAGGGGTTTGGGCTTTAGGCAGGTGTTAGGTTTAGGTTTTACCTTTAGGCAATGTCAGTGCTCAACAAGAACTTGAAGCAAAATATAAATGAGCACAAGTTTTGCTTGGGCCCACTTTGTTTTTTGCACTCCCTTTTTCAATCCCTGTTTTGTCATTCCTTAACTTCAATTACTTCATTTCTTTTTTTTTCATTGTTCTTTTCCTTTGATTCTGCCTCCTTCATCACCTTATGCCTCATTACTACTCCTTCATTGTTTTGTGTTTCTATGGTCTTTCATTATTCCATGTTTCACTACTCTTTGCTTCGTTGTTGCTCCATGCTTCATTATTGTTCTATGTTTTGTTTCCCTTTGTTGTTTCATGTTTCATTGCCCTTTGTTTCAATGTTGTTTTATGCTTCATTGCCTTTGGTCACTCTATGTTTTGTTGTCCTTTTGTTGCTCCATATTTTTGTGTTCTTTTACTATTTTGTGCTTTCTTGTTACTTTGTGCTTCATTGTTTAGTGTTTCATTGTTCCCTTGATTTCCTACTTTCCTTGTCCATATGACTATTTCCCCCTTCCCAATTTCTATTGCAAGTGTTTGAGTTCAAGTTCTAAAGCTTGGAGTTCAATTCAACTTAAGTTTTTTAAAAAAAAATTAAAAGTTTTTTAAAAAACACTTTGGGGTTTTTTTGAAAGGGTTTTCTTTGGTTTTCAAATTTTTTATACTTTTCAAATTTTATTTTTTCATAATTCATATTTTTTTCCTTTTTTTAAACAAAATTTCCAGTAATTTTTTATTTATTTGTTTTTTTGTTGGGATTTTTGTTTATGGAAAGAACTTGAAGTTTTTTTAATTTTTTTTTAACCTTTTTTCCATGATGGTTAAAAGTGAGTTCATCTTGTAAATGTTTGTAAATGTTTGTAAATGTTCAGATTTTGAAAAGTTTTTTTAAATCATCAAACTTTTAACATAAAACCCTAAACACATTTCAAATACATTTTCACAAAATATTTTTTTGTTTGAGCTTTTTCATTATAATCTACATTTCTTGTGAAAACCATTGTTGGAAAATGGAAATTATAAGGCAAATGAAAATGAAACAAAACTAAAAAATGAGTTTTATGATATTTTCCCCACAAAAGTTTCTATGGAAGAGGAATCTTCAATAAAGCAATGGAAGAAAATGCGAATTTGCAAACATAATCCAACACTATTTATAATGGTGAAGGAAAAAGAAATTTAGATTTGCAAACGTTGCATGTGTAAAGAGAAATATAGGGTTTCCATGACAAAAATACATTGTGGTGGTTTTTTAGTTCTAAATGACAATAACATAGTTGATGAAAGGAAATTTCAAATTATGCATTATATATATTGTCACATTAGTCTTATAATTTTTAATCCTAGAACAAAAGAAAGGAAAGGAATAATATCATATTATAAATAAAAATGGAATAATAATAATACTGGAAAAACATGTGAATGCATATCATGTTTTGCTTGCAAAAAAAATTGAGAAAGAAATCAATAATCTAATAAATGTTGTATTGGAAAGAAAACCTACAAAAAAAAACCTAATGTGTTTAACTCTACAATGTTGAAATTTTTGGGTGTAAACAAAGGACTTTTTTAAAAAGGATGTTGTCCAACAAAAACAATTTCACAAAACCATGGCCTTTTGATCATTAAAAATCAAATAGCTATTCAATTTGGGGAAAATACATGGTTGAAACATCTTGTTATGCATTTATGTTCAAGAGTTGTGTTTCCTTCTAAAAGAATGTTTTCACAAGAAGTTTTACCTACTTTGGTGGAAAAGACAAAATAAGACACTACTAGAAACATGGTATTATTTGATTGGAAAACTAAACCAAAAACCATTTATCTTGACATTTTGGTCACATTTGACCAGTTGGTTATTTTTTGGATTGACCATAAGATGGTCTTTTTGACTGGTCAAATTAAACCAAAAAATTGGGCAATCAAAAAATTAATTAAAAAATACCCAAATTTTAAAAAATAAATGAAAATTAATAAATAAATAATAAGTACCTACCTACCCACCTACCCACCCATGACCTATCTACTCACCATGACTTCTTACCTACCTATCTACAACCCACCTAGGTATTATGCATTTACACACATGTACAAGGTATATATGAGTGGAACAAGGGTTGTATTGATTTTGGAATTTGTCTAAAAAAGTTAAATATTTTTGTAAAAACAAGGTAATTTTCAAAAATAAATATTTTGAAAGGCTATTGTGTTATGTATATTTACCAAACTATTTTTCATGTTTATGGCCAAGTTCCACCTTCTTTCACTTGGCATATTCCCCAAACAATTCTTGATTACTTGTTTTTAGCTATTACTGTTTGCATTCAAAACAAGTCCAAATTAAGTCATTGGTTTTGTAAGTGATGTTTTAAACTTTGCCATCACAATGAATTTTAAATTAAAAAAAAGAAATTAGAATTGAATTGCCCATAGATCAAGTAGTGGATGAAAAGTTTGGTGTTGTTATTGATTGTTGCTTGTTTTTAACATTAGGAAGAAGGTATGTGATGTGTTTGATTCTCTCCTTTCATTTGTGAGAAAATATGAAAAAAGAAAAATTCATAACATGCTTTCCTTGATGTTAGATTTACAATTACAAAATTTTCATTTGGTCTTTTCATTTGTTGGTTGTGAATAAAACATTTCAATTGTTAAAAAGTATGACCAAAAATCTGTACATTTTATGTTGTTGAAATGTTATTATCACTTGCATTTTGTCACAAATTGTGAAATTGGGTCCTCAAACTAGAAAATTGATGAAGATTATAGCCTAAATAGTTTTTAAACAACTACTAGCATTAGTGAATTAGTCAAAACATTGGTTAATAGAAAGTTACTCATTTTTAGGAAATTTCTAACAAAAAGGAGATTAAATGTCCTTTCCAATGGTGGCAAAAACGTGAATTCATTTTTCTCACTTTTGATTTTCTTGCTTGGCAAATATTGGGAATTTTGGAATCACAAATAAAGATTAAAAATATATATTTCTTTAATTGACATACTCACCAACAAGATTTCACTTACAAAAAAACTTGAAAAATTAATATTTCTTAACAAAAATTGGCTTAATGATCCAAAAGTTGGTTGCAAATCTCCTTAGGAAAGTTTATTGAGATGGATGAACACTTAGAAGAAAAGTTCTAAAATTTTGAATGAATTTAAGCTGGATGAAATATGAAATGAAAAAAAAAAAATTTATACATTTCCATCATGCTTGTTTTGCAAGTTATTAGGATTTTTTAATTTAAAAAAAATAGTAACCAGGTTGTGAGATCTGTGTTTGAAAATCATTGGTTCAAAAATTTATGAAAACAGGTTTGATTGAAAACTGATTAGATTATATCTTTTCAAAGTTCTGAAACTCTCAACAGTTATCTAAACTTAGAATGTTTTTTTAGAACCCAATAGATTCTTTAAAATGACTCTGAGAACTGGAACTGACTTTTCTCATGAAAAAGTGAGAACCGCTCCACATTGGTCTGTAACATCCTCAAACCAGCACCCAGACTCATACCCACCCTGTGGAAAACCCCATCTTTTGTGACTTCAGGCTGGTGGGTGGAGGCATCCAGTGAAATGAAATTAGGTTGATGTTTGAGAAAAAATAAAATTGCAGGATGTATGTGGGTTGAGGGTGAACCAGTACTCTTGATATGGACAGTAATAGGCCACATTTACAATGATGATGGTAGCATATGGGATATTTATGATGTTAAGAAGCAAGTATTTTATCATGGCTCAAGTGTGGGTGTTGTTTCACCCAGCACACTATGTGGTATGCAAATATCAATGCTTTCCTAATGGGTTTTTTTCATCATGGTAATTGTTACTATAATCATCATGGATGTAAGTTTGATATGTCACTTAGTCAAAAAAAAAGATTCTTAATTATCCTATCAATGATGGCCATTTCGACTGCAAAACTGAATTCCTTAGAAAAAGAAAGTGATTTATATGTAAATGGGAACCTCTGATTGCCCAAAGCAAAACCAACACCCACCAATGGTTCAAAAGGGATTGGGCTCAGAATTAGAAATTGTTTGGATTTTTGCAAACTCAAGTCACACAATCCATCTATGTTTCATTCATATTAAAAGTTCTACCAATTGATTGTGTGGATTAACATATGATGGTTGTAGCCATTTTTATTGAATTATTGAATTGGGTTCAGTTGTATGGTTATAGCTTAAAATAGTTATTTTTTATTGATGTTATCATGGTTTTTTCTTGCCCTTAACATGGTAATTGATACCCATATTTCATTCATCCTTTGTACAAACAGATTTACATGATGATATATTTATGGTTCAAAATTTGTCACAAAATGTTCCATGGATGGAGCCACCGATATTTGCAGTCCAACAATAGCATGCCTTGTAGATTATTTGTAGGCCTTGCAAGTAGCCTTTTGGTTCAGTTTCAGTAGTTTGTAACATGGCTATGTGCTTGTGTTCAAGTCTGTCGACTAGCTATTTACTAAAGTTGTTGAATGAAATTCAATTTGGAGTGATCTTTGAAAAGTTGAAAATTGCTAGTGTTGGGTTGTGTGCGAGACGACAGTTTAGTGTAATGCTGTTGAGACCTATGTGATGGGTCAATGCTCTACCCCATGTAGATCTTGTATTGTGTTCTCAAGTTGTTCCCCAAGTTTCTAATGCGTTACCCAATTTTGTTCCCAATAATCCTAAAACTGTCAACATATTTATGATAGAAAACAGAAAAACAGGGGGGAGAAAAATCAAAGGAAAATCCTCATGCTACCTAGGCGGTAGAACCCATGATTCTCAAGACAAGTACCTATTTGAGAACCAATTCTTAGGCATAACTGTTGGTTATTACTCAAAAAATAACTGAGTAAATTTGATAGCTGTGGGCATACCTAATTTTTGACAGTAAAATTGATTTCTGAAGGACCAGAATTTTCATATTTTAAATATTGATATTTCATGTCATCCAAAAATTTTTAATTTAAAAATAATATACCCAGCCGGTTATCAAAAAGAAACAATAACATCTGGACCTTATGCCTATAATGAGGTGTAAGATCCTCCTCTTTTCTAGGAGGGATACCTATTCACAATTCAAGGATAGTAAGGTGCCTTCCTAGGAAATTCTCTCGGAGTACTTAAATTGTAAGTATGGCCTTAAAAGGCTTACTAGGGTTAGGGTGCACACAGACTGCGACCCATCTCTAGGTACATTAGTTGGTACCTCCCGTTCGGAAAGTACATTAGGTGGAGGGTACCCAGTTAAAATGTTTTGCTCATAATGGTGATGAGGCCCATAGAAGTGGCAATGATGAATGCAAGTGGACGCCAGCAATTACTTAAAGACTGGTGTTGCGAAACGGTGGAGGAAGAGGCAGTGGGTTTTTTTTCTGGCGAAATTTTTGCTATTTTTGGAGAAAATTTTGGAATTTTTTTTTTCACAGTGCAAATTCGACTATTTTTTTGGTCAAATTTCGCTAAAATTTCGATATGAAAAAATTGAATTAAAAAAAACAAACAAAACACTGAGGAGGAGGCGCGCAACCATGGCAGAAACTCGGGCAGTTGGACAACCTGCCTGCGATTGCTTCCCTGGCAGCCAGCTCATGCCACCGCTGCTGCCTCTTTGCCTGCCCGCCCGTCCCACCCCCTCCCGTCTTGCACCCCTCCTCTCCCTTCCCTCCTTCTCTGCCTCCTTCTCTTGGCATTATTCACGATTTCTTCCGTTGCCTTTGTCACAGGTCTGCTGTGACCTGCCACCTCTATATAAATCTCATTCTCATCATCTAGCTGTGGCAATTCAATAGTCTCGTGTTCACAAGTTTTTTTTCCTGCAGTTACACAGTTTTCTGCAACTCCTGTGTACTCTTGACTCTTGTCAATTTTTTCTTTAGTGCAAGGTGGACCTAGTAGAACTAGAACTTTTATTCTGTTTTCTTCCTTGACGACGAGGAGCCCTGCGCGTCTTCTCCGATTTCTTCTTCCCCCATCTTTTAGCGCGTTTTCTTAGACTTTTTAGGGTTTCTTGTTGCCCGGCTGGGCCTGTATGATGTGTAACGTAGTTTAGCTTGCAGTCTTTTCTACGTTAAGGTTGATGATTCGACGTTCTCTTTTTTTCTGGAGTTGCAAATCCACAAGTACCTGTATTACTTAGTCTCTTCATTTGCTGTTGCTACGAGTCCAGTTTTTCCCGTTTGCAGTTCGATCTTTGAAACGTCCAACGATTTTCTTTTTCTTGAGCGGTGCAGGACCGCTCGTAACTTCGTATCCACAGAGTTGTTGCTGATAATATGGACACCGTGATGCCCATTCTTATTATAGAACACAGATGCTTGTTTCTGTAAGTTCAACATTTCACATGCATTTGCGATTAGAATTGCACTCTCTGAATATCAGTATCGTTGTGATTCATTGAGCTCTTCTCTTTTTCTTTCTAAAGAGAGTTTTCAATAAGTCATGAGGGCGGACTCACCGCATTCGCAGCAGTGAACGTTTTCCGGGACTAGAAAGAAGCTTGTGGATTCTGATGTGTCATGATTGCTGCCTTATGTAGATCTGTACATCACGATACCAGAGCTTGAGGATGAATCAAGCTTTTCATTGCACTGCAGTGCATCATCTCTCTTTGTTCTTGTGAGTTTTATCAGTTCCCGGCAGAGGCAACCTGGCTATTGATAAGTTCCACGGTGCTCATCTGCACAATGGCATCTCTCTTTCTGTGTCTCTACAGTCTCGATTTCTCTGTTCCTCCAATTCACAACTCCTGACACACTAAATTTGAGCCGGATGTGGTTGTAGCAGAGGCATCGACGTACTTGTCGATTGTCTCCTCCTCGGAATTTGAAGGTTGATATCATAGTAGCTGGTGGATCGGTACGTGTGCATGGAAGTACCTGCACGTGATAGATCTTCAGAGACTGTTTTTTTTGAAGCAGAATCGAGTCAAGTCCGTCGTCTATCAATCTTTCAGGCTGGCGTGTGGGATCGTGATTCAATTCAATTTTTCATGTTCGATTTTATACCAGACTGTTGCGATCTAAACTGCTGCTAACTTTCAAAGGTCGTTGCATACTCTTATTACTCTCATCTAAGTACATCAAGACTGTCGAATTTTCTCCTCTAGAGTAGATATCTGCAGCTTACTTTACCAAAGGTCTCCAATATGAAGACGTATCTGAGCCGCAGTTTTGCATTTGGTCCGATGTATTTGACACTGCTAGTGTCCGCGTTTCTTGCCATGCAAACAGTACAGGCCTTCGGTGCTCATCTGGTACGAAGCAGATGGGAATTCCTAGAGGAACTTGGCGGCAACCAGATGACCATGCACGCAGTCCGAAGAGCGGTTGCGGGTCGAAAGCTTCAGTTTCTGGTGCAGGCACCGCCATTAATTCTTCCTTACCACAACGGGCAAGTCCTTGCTGGTAACCAAATCTCCATCTACATTACCTGGTATGGCAGATTCTCAAAAGCGCAGAAGTCCACAATTATGGACTTCCTTGCATCTTTCAAACCTTCCAAGAAAAATCTCGAAGTTATATCGTCGCCATCTGTGAGCAGCTGGTGGAAGCCGACTGCCGCTTACAAGGATGTGGAGGGGAAGGCTGTGTCATCTTCGTTCAAAGTTTCCGGACAAGTTGTTAATCGGCGAACGTCTCTGGGCAAGAATCTCAAAACTGCTGACATCGAGACACTGGTGGTCACATCCTTGGAAACCTTCCCCGCCGACGCCAGTGCCATATACTTAATTCTCACAGCTGACGATGTGGAGGTGGAAAGCTTCTGTGACTCATCTTGCGGATCACATTCGTCACTTGCGGCGTGGACGTCCGGCCAAGAAGTTATTCTCCCTTACGCCTGGGTTGGCAATTCCGGGCTCCAGTGCCCGGGACAATGTGCCTGGCCTTTTGCATCGCTAAAGCCTCCTGCTGGCCCTGTGCAGATTCCTTTGCTGCCGCCAAATGGAGACGTGGGACTGGACGGCATGATCATCAACATAGCGGCCATGCTCGCCGGCGCTTCTACGAATCCTTTCGACAATGCGTACTACCAGGGAGATGCGAGCTTGCCTCTAGAAGCAGCTACTGCTTGTGAAGGCTTGTTTGGGCCCGGGTCTTATCCTGGGTACCCCGGAAGGCTTTTGTTCGACAATGCAGGTTCAAGCTTCAATGCTTATGGAATCCATGGCCGCAAATTCCTCCTTCCAGCTCTCTGGAATCCCATAACCTTCAACTGTCAAACCTTGCCTACCGATTAGGTGAAGTCTCCCAAACACAACTTACCGGCTATTTGAGATGCAGCAATCTTGATAAGTAGACCTCGCAATCAATGGGAATTCTCCTGGATTTTGAAAGCAGCTACGTATCAACGCGATCCAGCTGCTGGACTGGACTGCTCCTGGGGGATTTCCAGATCATTGAAATCTTTCTCTGTCTTGTGATAGGAATCCATGAAACTGTAGTACCAGTTTTCAACTCCACTACTCCTCCCTTAGCACTCTCAGTGGTTTCATCTGGAATTCATGAAAAATAAACATAGATTATTATACAGACAAGGCTAAACAAAAGAGCCTAGACATTTGTGAAACAGAAATTAAATGTGAGATCAGATCTCAAGTGCTTCATGAACTCAGTGATCGTCTCTCTCTTTAACCTCCTGCTGTTGGCTGTCTTCTCCACATTTCAAGATTTTCAATTCACAACCCATCACTTTAAATCGTCCAAAGTACATGTGAAACAAGTTGTGCAACATCAAGAATGTTACTAGAATTGTACTGTGAACTCATGTTTTCCCAAAACTCCTCAAGGATCTTTTTGGGGTTTTTTCTTCGTCCACCCAGATTTGTGGGGGCACATTAATTTTCCTGTCCTCAATTCTAGGACTGGGGACATGATTTTGTCACCAACATCACCAACTTAAGAGGTTTAGGGTTTATAGGTTGGTAACTAGATGGATGGGAAATTCCGTAATCTTGTTCAATGTTGTCAGTGGTTGGCTAAGCTTCTGGATTTCTTTTTTGGGCTCCCTTGACTGGAATTGTGCTGCACTCTTGGTTGCCATATATGTTGTGAGAATTTCTCTTATTGAGAGGCATTTGCAAATTTAGCTAGTCTAGTTTACATGGCATCTTTAACCCAAAACTACAATGAACTGAAGGACAATTGGGTCTAACAAGAGAAGTGGGACAATTCTTAGATTTGGGTAACATCAAAATGTGGTGAATTGCTGTGACAAAATCATGGATTTGTAGTCTTGTTTTTTTAACTGTTTGCATCTTCTCAAATGTGGTGAGGTGTTGCAGTGTAAATATCAACTCAGATTGCTTTGTGTGGAATCTTAATTCCACTATGATCGATGTTTTATTGGCTCTGCATGTAAGGAGAGACTATGGCTCCCATAAGTGCCCATAAGATGATCAACTTTGCTTATTCATATTCTTTTATTAGTAGTGCCATTGTAAAGCATGTGACTAAGGGTATCATGAACCTAAACATACATAGTTTACAAGGTCTATGAAGGGCAGGGTTCTTACACCTACTCCTTAAGAGTGTGAGGGATCTTATGTATACAAAACAGAAAACCTCTGGAGATTGTTTTTTGGTGTATTTGGAAGTACGCTTACAAGAGTGTCTCAATTTCCTAAATGCCTTGTGTTGTTTCTTTTTTAAAATCCATGATACCTGATAGATACCCATCAAATACACATTGGGTATTATGGAAAGAAATTAAAAAATAAAAATCATGTTGACTTTTACATTTAATAATGCCCTCAAAGCAAGTAGGGGAGTGCTGAAAGTAACTGTCCATCACATCAGCTCCACCTTGGGCAGACACTTACTTCAAGAACTCCCCACCTCCTCATGCGCCACCCCCTACACCTAATATCCTTCTCACTCTTTAGGAGTACACATAAAATCCTCTTTTGTAAGAGCAGTATTCATGGATATAAGTAAGGCACCCTCTAAATACACTACAGAAATTTCTCCAAGTGCTTTACACTAGCATTAATTTGCCACCTGCAACTTTATTAACTTTATCAAATTGATGTTATTGTGCAACCCATGCCCACTAAGCAAGCACCAAGAATTGATTTCAATGACCTCTACACTACAAGAGATTGAAGGCAATCCCTCAAAATTCACCTCAACAAGTCCTTCATATTCCAATGAGGTCCTGCATCCTTGCACCATCAACATTTGTCAGGCCATGCCTTCAGGCAAGGACTTTGCATTCACTTGGGTCTATAACACCTTAACATGCTAGAAGTAGCTTGGACCATAGGATCCTCCGGAGGGAAATGATTCGATACTTTATATCTATTTTAATTAATTGTTAGGCATCTCATCTTATTTTCTTCTTGTGCAATTTTTGGAGTTGTTCGCAGGTTTATTTTTCTGGTAATAACATAAGTTATTAGTTAAATTATGCACAAGGTAACCGTAAGTGTAATTAAAATTGAAATAAAACAATGCAAATATCAGAGTCACCCTCATATATTTTAAGCAACTTTATTCACACGGATTTGGGCTATCCATAACCTTGCTTATGAGGGCTACCACAGGGTGAAACAATGAGTCTTCAAAGATGAGCATGGAATTCTCATGGACTAATGGTCAGATACAATTGGTGACCTCTTTGATATTCTAAAATCCAAGGAGCAGAGGGAAGATGTTTCACAATGTCATAACTTACACTGGCTTGAACCTACCAAGAGCATACCCTGAAACTCACAAGCCATGATGTTTAGTCACAAATGCTTGATAAATTGAAGGTTTTCTTGATTGCACTATCTTCAGCTATGCATGGTTAACAACCTTGCAATCCAAGAGAGTGTATGCAACATGTCAGAAACCTTAATGTGTATACCCACCTGAGAGAACAAAATATGTGAGCAAGTTCTTGGGGATGGTCATTGTTTGGCTCCCACAAAAAACAATTGCACGTGAACATCATTCTTGATGTTTTGGCGCCCACCCTGCAAAATCATCTGCTGAGAATTCAGAGCCCTTCCTCACATCCACACCTTGCTGTGCAAGAAAATCTTCAACACTGCCTGGTTCCCCAAACCACCATAAACGATCTGCTATCAAATGAAGTTTCTGGCAACGTGGACACCGCACAATAACAATACCATTGTCATACGTATCTCGGGTCATTGTCTTTGCTGACCGTGTGTCACAAACCTTACAAGTGAACATCATGATCAAGTCATTTTTTTCCTTTGAGTTCATTGAGCGCTTAGAAGATTCATCAGATCCTGCACCACCATCGGATTCTTCACGCCCGGGATCTAGCAAATCGTCACTATTGATCCTTCTTCTGCCGAGGTACAATAACTTTTGTAAGATTCTGGGTGGCATCTTCCCATTCCCAGAAATCTGTAGCTGACAACCGCATAATGAGCAGACCACTGTGATGGCTTCATTGAGGAGAAAACCAACTTCAAACACTCTACAGCAGATTCATGCCCTCGAGGAAAAGAACCTGGAAAGATCCCACATTCAACCAAATTGAATTTCAGGAAATGATAATTAGGGAGACGAGGCCCAGGAATGAGGTTACAATGTTACAACTGCAACTCCAGCTCAAGGACCAATAAGGAATTTGGATGAGCTCATGCAATAACCTTATCAGAAACAGATTATCACATCCTCATTGTTGCCAGAATCAGATCCTCACTTCATGTTGGAAGTCACAAGCTCTGTTTACTCTTAACACCAGCACTCTCACTCCCTAAAAGTCCTGAGACGACAAAAGAGGAGGTGGAGCTCTAGAGGTTTGGAGCTCAATTCACCAAGACAGGAGAGATTCCTCACAGCGTTGAATACAATTTCAAATACTGCAGTTGTAGTAAGAAACATTTGCAGAAACTACGTTTCCAAGGCTGAAGACTAGACAACTGAAATCAGGATTTGACAGGATGCAAAAAACACTGACAATTCAAAGACCATCACTAATGGGCTGTGATGCAAGCTCCAATTTTGGTAGTGATTTTCAGAATGATTTTGAAGATCTTCCAAATTTCCTGCAATAAATCTCCAACACAGAACAGGGTGGTGTAGTTCTCGATTCTCCCAGGGGTAAAAAAAGAAAGGTAATGGAGCCAGTTCAGGTAAAGTTTTGCTGCAATTTGCAAAGATGACCAATTCATCTGCATGGTACAATATTATGAAGCTGTTTCTTTGCAGGAGGTTCTTGAAGAAGCATGCTTTAACATGAAGAAAGAAGATCATGCAAAGTGCTTCATGAAGAAGCTGATGCAACGTGAAGAAGAAAAAAATGCTCATGCAAATTGCTTCGTGAAGAAGAGGAAGGCAACATGAAGAAGAAATAGCTCATGCAAACTGCATCATGAAGAAGCTGACGGCAACATGAAGAAGAAGACGTTCATGCAAAGTGCTTCATGATGCATCAGTTCCTCCTTTTGGGCCAAATTCCAGTCCTACAAATTCACCAGACTGGATATCGAGGTTTTGCGACCTGCGAATCCTCTGAGACAAAGCAGAAAAAGAGAGGAAAAAAACCTGATGGGAGAAAATTGGTGGAAGCTTGGTACCTGAAGAAGAATGATCTGAACTGGCGTCCCGGTAACAATCTCGTCGCCATAATACAGCCAGTCAGTGCCGTAATAAACAGACGTACAAAACATCTATCAAGTTCTTTGATGCCAAGCTCTAGCTTCTGATGTACACAAAACACTCATTCGTCACTGCGAAATCTCCGTGGTGGACCACAAAAGACATGAAGAAGCCCTCGAGTTGAAGAGTCCGTCATGGTCGTCGTCTTCTTCCTCTTCCCTCCCAAAATTGCATGATCTGCTCTCTTTCTAAACCTGGATGGTGAGGTCAAACCACAATACAACAGCCACTCTTATTGGAAGCTTGCATTGCATAAGTGACACTCCTCCTGCAATACGACAATCGCTTGCTAGAAATAGAACGCATCCCGGTCTCCTCTTGTACCGCGCACATGAACCGTGGTGGTGGTGGCGAACACCAGTTTCTGATGCTGGAGCAGGAGTGCTGGCCTAGGAGTGGCGATCGTGTGCGTCGCGCACATGTAGTAGCCAGCAGCGAACGCCGGCCTGCTGCCCTCCGCCTGCCCAGGTTTTCTCCCAACAGCTGCCCAACCAGCATGCAATATTTTTTATTCACATTTTAGAAATATAAAACGATTTTAAAAATTGACGTTTCATGATGGTATATACTATTTTATCAAAAAAAATAAAAATTTGCCAAGCAGTAAGAAGTGTTTGAAATATTTTGAAATTATTTTATTTTCATAGTGGAATGCTGAAAATTAACCAATAAGGGAATATTTGCACTATAGCTACAAAAATATTTGGAAAATATTGGAAATCTTTGTTCTTTATTTGAGTAAAATTAACCTAAAAAAAAATTGGGAGAATTGGTTCTGAAAAAATAAATTTCGAAAAATTTAGAAACTTCACTACTTAAGGTTTTGAAACCATTGGATTGAAAATAAAAACGCTTGACAAAATCATCCTTCAACTTTTTTTAAATGCATTTGTTTGGTCCAATCCTTGCTCTCATTTTTTGGCCTTTTCTCTTTTAGTTTTTTTTAGTCTACTAGGGTTAATTTGAGGTTTAAAAGTCTGAGTGGCAATTTAAGAATTTAGTTAAAGCATAATTTTTTTGAAGTTTTTGATTTTTTAACTGATTTGGAAAATATTGGAAACATTTGTTCTTTATTTGAATAGAAATAACCCAATTTGTTTTTGAGAGAATTGGTTCTTTTAGTGTTAATCTTAAAAAATTAATTTCAAAAAGTTTAGAAAACTTCAGTACCTAAAGTTTTGAAACCACAAAATTGAAAATAAAAACACTGAAATCATCACTCAATTTATTTTTTATGCAATTTTTTTCAATCCTTGCTTTCATTTCTGACATCTTTTCTTTTAATTTTCTCTAGTCTACTAGGATTATAACTTACCTCTTTAAAATGGCAGCTTATTGGAACTTATTGTCAATGAAATTTGATGAAAATGAGGATTATCAAATTAATTGAAAGTTAAAAAATCAATGGACATTGATTAAGAAGTGAGTTTGAGGTTAAAAATTTTAAGCACCATTTTAGATTTTAGTGAAAACTTTTTCTTTTTTTTTTTTGAATTTTTGGATTTTTTAATAGATTTGTTAATAAATGAGGTTTTTTTAAAAAATTAAGGGAAAAGTAAGGGTGAGAGGGCATGTAAAGATTTGAGGGAAGAAGGGGAGGATTTCGGGCCAGGCAAAGGAATTGTAGGAGTGGCAAACGAGCTCCACCAGTGAAGGTGAAATAGAAAATTTTGCTTTCACAATTTGCCAATGAAAAGGACTTACGTCGACGATTTGCAGTATGGGTCCTAGCAAAAATGAAGGCATATGCCTTCATGTGTGCAAGCCTTCTTCATCTCTCATTGTCGTCTAAATTAATGAAGACAACAACACTGAGAGAATTCGTGACTAACCATTGTGTTTATAAACCCCAATGACATATGCACTATGTTTATAATGCATACCATGAATTTAGTCCATTCCTTCACCTAGTTGTATATTTTACAAGTTTGAAGTTATAGAAAAAAATATAGGACATTTCTAATGAAAGGGAAACACTACAACATTACACCACTATCACATCCTTTGTCCCATACAAAAAAAATTTCATATATTCACACAATAAAATATTTATTGTTTTCATTAACTATTTACTACCTATCCTACTTACTACCTACTACCTATCCTACTTATTACATATTATCTTGGCTACATACCTACTATTAATTACCTAACCTACATTTAATAAATTAAAAACCTAACCTATCTAATTTATCATCATCATCATCATTATTAAAATCATATATCCACATAATAAAATATTTACAATTTAACCTACCTACTACTTACTATTACCTAGCTTACTTAATAAATTAATTACCTAGCCTAATTTAATACATTAATTGTTTAATATAGCTAATTAATTAATCAATTAATACAAAAACACTACAACATATCCACAAAATAAAATACCTTTTGCTTAACTTATAACCTACCTACCTACTACCTACTGGTAGTTATCCTACTCATTACATACTACTTAGGTTACATGCCTACTATCTACTACCTAGCCTACTTAATAAATTATTTACCTAACCTACATTTACTAACTTAATTATTTAACAAAGCTAATTAATTAATCAATTAATACAAAAACATTATGATATATCCACAAAATAAAATACCTTTTGCTTAACTTACCTACCTACCTACTATCTACTAGTATTTATCATATTTAATACATACTACTTTGTTTACATACTTACTATCTATTACTTAGCTTACTTAATTAATTAATTACCTATCCTACATTTAAAACTAATTTTTTAAGATAACTAATTATTTTATCAATTAGTACAAAAACATTATGACATATCCACAAAATAAAATACCTTTTGCTTAACTTACCTACCTACCTACCTACTACGTAGGAGTACCTATCCTACTTTTACATACTACCTAATCTAACTAATTAATGGATTAAGTACCTAACCTAATTAATTAATTAATATGAAAACATGATCACACATTCACACAATAAACTAATTAACCTACCTACTACCTATTTTACTTACTACCTACCTAATTTACCTAGCCTAATTAAGTCTAACTTCCATAACCTAGACTATTAGCTACACCTAATAAACATAGTTATGACATTCTTCATTTTGCACATTAAAATTTTTTAAAATTCTTCATTTAGCACCTTGTCATAACATTCTTTACCCGCGAATGTTTAGCAAATTACACTGGTTGATCTATAAATTTTTTAAAAATTCTTTAAAATTCTTGCTTCTTTGGGCTTCCATAACATTCTCGCACCAAGAATGTCATAACTATGCTAATAAACTAGCCTATTATTACAATAGATAACTTAGGCCAATTAATTAAATGCAAGTTAAACTAGGCTACCAATGTACATAGCCTACTTAGTTTAATGTAACCTATTAAGCTTAATTAACTTATTTTACCAACTAGGTTATAATAGCCTTTTCTAACAAACTATTAACTATTAGATATTATATTATGGAAAACCCATGGATAATTGCAAAAAAACACCCATGGATGGGTACATTGAAATAGCAAAGTTTGCCATATGTGGTCTATGTTTCTTTGTTCATGTGGTAGAATGTACTATTGTAATTGCAAAAGCTTTCATTGTAGTTACAAGAACAACTACATTATCATCCATCAATGAATGCAATCACAATTGGATGATGTTACCCAGATTTGGTAACATGTGACTTAATAGGTTGATAGTGTAAGCAGGTTGTTAAACCTAACAAATGTTTTAACTTATTATTTAACCTAACCTATAGTATTGACCTAACCAGTTACTAAACTTAGTAGGTATTGACTTGGTTAAGAAAATAGGTTAACAAGTTAGTCAATAGGTAATCTACAAAAGTTGTACTTGACAAAATTGATAGTTGGACAAGTAGTTATGTAGGGTATATGTTTTTGAAATTTTGGACTGTTAGTTTAGGTATTGGCTAATAACTGTATATAATGATCAATTATGATTATTGTATTTTGAAATGGCTAGTATAAGATTAGGAGGATAGACTTGTTGAGAAGACTTTTGGATTTCATTCATGATTATGTGTTTCATTTTTCAATTATGAGACATCGATCATTTTTCTCTTAACCTATTTCCTTCAAGCTTGAACTATTTTTGTATATGTTAGTTTAGGATTTGTAATGGTTTATGTTTTGTTTTGTGTGTTATATGTACCTATTGTTGTTTTAGCAACCTGTTGCTAAACAATTCAGAGCTAAAATAACCTTAATGGGAATAGAAAAACCCCATTAACATTGGCAACTAAATAGTGGATTAAAATTCAAAGTAATCACACTTAGAATTTCTAGTTAAATTTAATAGTTTTAGTATATCAAGTTTGAAAAAAAATCATGCTTCAAATTCTGATTTGTCACATGTTTATTTTTTTGTGTAAACTTTAAGATTTAAGTTTAGGGTGAGGTTAGTATAATTTTTTTGAAAAATAGGCGCCCAATCTATAAAAAAAGTTTTATAAAAACTTCTAACTACTGGGAAGGGTTATTCTAAAAAAAAAATTAATTGTTCAAAAGTAATGCAAGGGCTTAGAACCTGTTGAATTTAGAAAATGTCAAGAGTAGTTACTAGAAGTCTTAGAAAATAGCTAAAACAAATTAGACATCAATGTGTTTAGGAACATGCACAAAACAAGATGAACAAGTGTAATATGTGGGAGATGAACTTGTGAATGCACCAAACACAAATGCAACATAAAAGGGAGAAGTCAATGAACAACATCAAAATGTAACAGAACCGATTGTGCAAAGAGATTTAATAATGCTTTCAACCATTCATCAAGAAAACACCACGAAAAATAACCCAACCGAACATGGTGAATGTTCATAATGATGACAATCATGAACTTTTTTAGCTGTTTGATGAGGTCGTATCTATTCAACAACCATGGTGATCTATAACCCTAGGTTACAATATATTTAGAATTAGTGCATCTACACCAATTATAACATTTGTTGGTTTTCAAAACTAGCCATCACATACCAACATTCATTTGGTACCCACTAATTCGAAAATGGAACAACTTCACCTACTCAACAAGTTGGAACAACTTCGTCATGTTGACCGAAGACCATCCAATTAATAAGTTTCTATACCCCATGTAAAACCTATTGAACCCACAATTGTTCAACATGGAGTTATTTATCCACAAGGCACTTAGCTAGCAAGATTAGTACCTGGTCCAGGTGAAAGAACACAAGTTCCGCATCACAAACCAGTTTTAAAAGGAAACCAAGGTGCTAGAACTATGACATGCTCATATTGTTATCAAATGGGACACATGTTCAATCATTGTCCATTTGTTGATGATAGATTAAAGCAATTACCTAAGGAGGAGCATAGTTATGACATTCTTCATTTTGCACATTAAAATTCTTTAAAATTCTTCATTTAGCACCTTGTCATAACATTCTTACCCGCGAATGTTTACCAAATTACACTGGTTGATCTATAAATTTTTTAAAAATTCTTTAAAATTCTTGCTTCTTTGGGCTTCCATAACATTCTCGCACCAAGAATGTCATAACTATGAAGAGGAGGTGATGAATACTTATCAACTTGTTTTTCCAACAATTATAATAGTGATACCCAATGTGTCTATATTAAGAACTCAAGCCATGAATCTTAATATAGGTCATATAGCAATACTTGTTAATTATCAAATAACTTGGTCATAACCTGTTACACCAATTGTACCAAGTAAAACCAGTATGCTACCTACTTCAACATACCCAATGTGGTATAATGTCATACCCCCTTTTGTGCCTTTAGATCCTAGTTTGTATCCAACATATTCAACTGGAACAAAAGGAATTGATTCCTTGATTTTTAAGAATTATACACTTTATGTACCTAGGAATGTGTACCCAATACCTAAACAACATGTTGTACCACCAACATATATACCACATTTAATTGGAAATCAGTTTCCTAAAATGGTTCAACCAGTGACTAACAAGGACAAACAACTTGTTCAATAACCTACTACTGCATTAGTGCCAACCATTATGCAAATTATTACCGGTTTACCAACTTATTTACCCAAAGGTTCTACTCACCAACCACCAGATGGAGGACAACTTGGAGACTCATTTAGAGGAAGTTCACCCAGAGGAGATCCGCCTAAAAAACCACTTGTTAATCCACATGTTGGATATTTTGGATGGCCAACACCTAGCCCACACATGTTCATACCACCATGGTATCAACCACTTATTGTGCAACTTGTTTCAGAACCAACAACCAAATTGCCATACAAAAAGCTACAATACCCAACCTATGTCAAAAACACTGATCCAAATGCTCACATCAGAATATTCAAGAAGGCCATTAAAGCTAATGGTGAAATAGTGGAGGCTAACATCATCAACCTATTTGGTTTTACTCTCAGAGATAGTATCTCTAAATGGGGAGAAAATTATGTTCAAGACCAAACAAATTACACTTTTGAAAATTTGGAACAAACAGTTTGCGAGCAATTCAAAACAATGAAGAATGATGAGGAAGTTTATATGCAATTACAAAACATACAACAACAAACCGTCAAATATGTTGAGGTTGATTATGAACACATGTTGAAATTAGCTAATTATTTATAAGTTAAAGCAACATATGTTTTTTTCACCACTATTTTCAAGGTAGGTTTATTACCTTACCTAAGATTAGCAATTGTATGTATGAAGAGAAATACCTTAATTAAGCACAAGGAAGCTGCTATAGTATGTGAGGAAAGTGAACCTATTAATATGAGTTACAATACTCTACTAACCACACTGAAAGTTAATGCAATGGTTATACCTATAGTACTTATTGTGACAAATAAATCAACATTAACCTGTACCAATTGTGGTAACACTAATCATTTAGTGGAAACTTGTCATAATAGGAAAATAAAAGTACCAATTGTGCCAACCATTATAGTTAAGTCTATAAAACCTGTTAAATAAATAAAAATACTTGTTCATTATCCCTATATAATTTGTTTTAACATAGAACATTGATTCAAATATTGCCCCAAAAAAATTGAAGTACAGAACATGTTCAAAATTAAACTTGTTAATTCTAATGCCACGACAACACCTAAACCATCTAAAACCAATAATGTGCTAATTAACGTAGTAGCTTCTATTACCACTCGCAATTAACAATCGAAACAACATGTGTTCAAGGAAAGGGAGTCAATTAAAGCCAAAGGGGCTAAAAAATGGCAACAAGGAAAATGTTTACAAGATTCATTCATTGAAACTATTAAACAGCTACAGCATAGTGGGGCTGAAAAACAACCTACTACCATCAATGAAAGTTCATTGCAAAGTAGTTGGGCATAGTTATGACATTCTTGGTGCGAGAATGTTATGGAAGCCCAAAGAAGCAAGAATTTTTAAGAATTTTTAAAAAAATTATAGATCAACCAGTGTAATTTGGTAAACATTCGCGGGTAAAGAATGTTATGACAAGGTGCTAAATGAAGAATTTTAAAGAATTTTAATGTGCAAAATGAAGAATGTCA
>Ga0209611_10000295_pt1 | contig 68311 bp, 54 predicted proteins | sample S1TSphgellanicum_3_FD_187693 | JGI IMG/M metagenome (GOLD analysis project Ga0209611, IMG submission 187693) | Host-associated microbial communities from peat moss isolated from Minnesota, USA - S1T2_Fc - Sphagnum magellanicum MG (SPAdes) (version 2) | ecosystem: Host-associated > Plants > Peat...
AAAGGAACCCACTGCAAAGAGAAAATGAAAATAAAAATTCACAATAAGGAGATAAATTAACCAATTAAAAATAACTATCCCATAAAATCATAATGATTCATTTTAAAATTTAAAATTATAATATAAATATATACAATTTAGAATGAGTGTACACAAAGAAAAGAGAGGAACTCACCTTCCCAACCAAAAAAATGAAAAAAATGAAAAAAAAAAAAAAAAAAAAAAAAAAAAAAAAAAAAAGCTTGACCTCTTTACCTAACAAGTCATTGACAACAACAAAAGGCTATAGTTTTTTTAGTTTTTTTTTCCCTTCCTTCTCTTTTTGGTTGTACCCAAAACACAAAAGCACCCATCAAAGAAGTCCCCTCATCACCACCCACAATGGGTTACCTTTTGTTTTGGGCTCTTGGATTTCATTTCCTCTCTGATCCAAGTATTGGGCATTAGTTGGTTTTTTTTGCTTTGCTAGGGAGTTTGAGGGGGGAGGGGTGGGGGGAAAGAAAAGCTCAAGCAACTAAAGAAAGCTCTCATCTTTGCGTGAGAAGGGTAGGGAAGAAGGTTTTGGGTTCACAAAGTTGTGTACTTCAAGGTTTTTTTTATGCTAAAATTTTTGGTGCACTTTTGGTTTTTTTCTTTTTTTTTGGCACAATTTCAAGCTCCTTGCAACATTTCCTTTGTGTTGTAGTTTTGTTGTTGGTGTTGTGGTTGCATTCCATTTGCTTTTCAATTAGAGCTTGTAAAGGTGCGTTGGGTTTTGTTCGTTGTTTTGTTTTTTTGTGCATTGTTTGGTTTTTCAGCTCTGCGAATTTTCATGAATTTTGAAGTACTTGCAACAACTCTTCTTCTTCCTCTGCCTACAGTTGTCCAATTTTGTTGTTGCGGAATTCCCTCAAGTGGGGAGCTTTTGTTGTTGTTCTTGTAACAAAGCTTGTGGTTTTATTACAATCCTTCAAAGAGAAGCTCAGAAACAGTACCCATTGTTTGTTTGTTTGTTTTTGTTTTTTCTTGGCAAGCTCTAGAAGATTTGAATCAAGGTATTCTCTACTCTCTCAGAAGCTCAGATACAGTACCCATTTGCTTCTTTGTTAATTTTATTTTTTTTGCAAGCTCTAGAAAATTTCAACAAGGTATTTTCTACTCTCTCGGTACCTCAGATACAGTACCCATTAGTTTGGTTTGGTTTGGTTTGGTGTGTCTGTCTGTGTGTCTGCGTGTTTTCTTCCCTTGTTTTTTGGGTTTTGTTTTTGCAAGCTCTAGAAAATTTGCATCAAGGTATTTTCTACGTTCTCAGCGTCATGAAAGTCTTCCTTGAACGGGAGCTGGATTCTAGGAACTGAGTTTTCAACATTCTCCAGAAATCAATCAAATCATTTTGTCTTTTTGTATCTTTTTTGGTGCATCTGTGAAGCTCAAAGTGGAAGGTAGAACTTTACAATGAGCAGCTTCTTCTGTTCTGACCATTGCTAATTGTTTCCAAGCTTCCAGTTTGGTTTGATTCTTTTTCCTCTTTAAATTTATATATATATATATATATATATTAGCAATTTAATGTTTGATACCTACATGCAACTTTGAGAGTTTTGAAGTTGGTTTTGCACTTAGGTTTTTCCTGCAAACTGCACCTCAGTGTGCGACTCTTGATCTTAGGATCACAAATGGGATAATTGAGACTCGTTTCTTGCTTTTGTATCTTTGCATCCCTCACCTGACCAGTTTCTTTTTCTTGTTGCAATTCTTTGTTGCTATTTCTCCTCGGCAATGGAGGTGTAAGAAAAAAATCACTTAAAATTGAAAGCGATCTTGATGGGTTTTAGAGCCATGTTTTGGTGACAGATTTGATTTTAGGTTTCTTCCTTCACGCGAGTTTTCAGGTTTACATTGAGGAGGAGCTCGTTTTTAGGTTATGGGGATTGGATGGAGTATGGTATTGTATGTGTGACAATTTGGGTCAAGTTATGTGTGTGCCAGTATATATGTATTTGCTCTTTTGCCAAATTTCATTGCAAACTGAATCAAGCATGGTAGTAGCAGTCATCTTCTTAGAGTCTTCAGGAAGTGTATGGAATACTTGGGCAAGCTGGGGTGCATTTTGTGTTGTTTCTGCAGAGTTGTGAAAACTTAGCTGAAAGCAGATCGTGTTTTGCTATTCAGATATATGTGGCTCTGATTGCCCACTACATGCCATGCTTGATGTATGTCCTTCATATATTACATGCTAGAAGTAAATCTCAGCAACATACTGTATCGGGGTCACATTGTTTTCTCCAGTCACAAGAATGAGGAAAAAAACTTCAAGCCTTTCAGAGTTCTTCAAGCAGGACTTATGCAACTGAATTCTTGTGATTACAGTGGTGTACATTTTACAATTTTAGATGGGAGGTACTACTAGACTTAAAGAGTAAAGAAGAAAGAGGCCCACCCATCTGTCATAATTAAGCTTCTCATTTGGTTGAGATTGGAGTCCAACACCCGTCTGTCCATGCCTTTGACATTCACTCAAGTGCTGATATTGGGTTTTTTCCTGTTTTATGGATTTGGTGATTTTGGGGCTACAGGGTGATGGGTCCAAAGACCTATGCAACTAACTATGCTAGTCTAGGAGAAAAGAAGCTCTCATGGCTTGACCGTATGTGCCTCAAGTTAGAGACATACTATGACATTGTAGAACCAGGACTTGCACCTTCTGTTCTGATTCAGGTATGTCTCTGGAGTGATTTGGATCTGTTGTCACACTGCATTGCACAATGACAGAAGTGTTAAAAAGGGTTGAGATTGGGGGGGGGGGAGGGAATGGGAATTCTGGTAGATTACACAAAGTTGCGGTATTTGTTTTGGTCTTTCCCTTTGTCTCTAAACAGGTTTAGTCTGCTTCCTTCTGTTAAATGCAGAAAATGGAGGTGCGTTTCAACACCCTTGGGGCTGGGGTTCGCAAGTTTGCAAATGAGGCAAATGATTTTGTGCAAGAGCTGCTGATGCCGCCAACCCCAAACAGTGGTGACAAACCTGTTGAGAAAGTGATGACTCTGGAGAAGCAGCATAGTGTGGAGGTTGTATGTGATGAGAGGGAGATGTTACATGAGTCACATGGTATGCATTTTCATTCTTGTTTTGTTTTGTGAAAGCATCAAACCATCAATGGAAGCTAAACTGCATTTTGGTGTGGATATGATTTTGACCCAATCAATTACTATCATCAGGATGTTGTCGCCCTTTGTTCATGATCCTGTCAATATCTTAAACTTTTCAGCACGCTTCTCTAGTGCATTGTCTAGTATATATCTGAAAACAATGACAGCAAATGAAAACTAGCATTTGCCTGCAGATGAGATGAAGGCAGTCAGTGATTCCTCTCTGCTATCCAACATTTCAAATTTGGAGCTATTGACAATGCAAGCAGAGGAGGTGCCTTTTGGAGAAGTTTCCTGGAATTGGACACTGAACCCACTGGAGGACTCAGAACTCCAACTCTCACATCACTTGGGAAATGCCTCCATTTGCTCATCTATGGTACTTACTGATATCCCTCTACGGAGTTTTGAGAGTGAGGTAAGTAAGAACTGATTTCTGATCACATCTTCGTTTTCAGCAGCACCCTTTTCTATTTTCTTCATTTGACGATGAGTGTGCAGCAATTCATCAGGACAGCATGTAGCTTTATAGGTTACCATTTTGAACAGTTTGCAAGCTTTGAGTTTTATGACTTAGAAGAAGCATGGTATCATGTCTGCTAATATGCATGAAATTGCATTTCTTTTCACCTGGAGGAATTCTGACCTCTTTCAGAGGTGGACACCATTGTCAGTACATTGTGTTTTTTCCCAAACTTGATCCCGGGTCTTGGCCCTTGGATTTTCCACACATCATGTAGCTGGTTGACGCAGTTACCCTAATGATCACTGCAGTGATCAGTACCACTACAATGAGCAACTTCTAGCTTGTGCCTCATGACCCAAGTGTGAAATTGGCTTGGTGCTCAATCTGCTGTGAGAACTGGTGTCTGAGCCAGTGTTGTGCAGTTATTAGAATCTGCTACAGTACCTGCCGGTCATCAAGTGGGTATATACCCACTTATTGAGCAGGGTTGGAAAAAATCAAAAAGCCGGTTTTGGTATAGAACCTTGGTTTGCAATTTTTGTGAAAACCTTTGCCAGTTCTTTCATGAAAACTGCCAGTTCTTTCGTGTTTCTGAAATAACCAGAACTGGCAGTTCTCTGATTCTGATTTTTGCCAGAAAACTGGAACCAGAAATTCTTTGCTTCTGAAATTAAAATGAACCAGAACTGCCAGTTATTTTAAAAATCAAATAATCCCACAGCACTGGTCTGAGCGCTCTCTCCTGATTTGTCTTGTCACAGGATCATGTCTTGGTGGATAATGTGGAAGTTGAGTCCTCAATTGAGAAGCAGGAAAGAGATGAAAATCCAAGAGCAGTGGGTGGATGTGAAGCTGCGGCACCAGACAGTGATCCAAGTGCATCATCTTCATTGGATGGTTGGGAGGGTGGAGATATCATCTTTGATGAGGATGATATGGAACCCGATTCCTGGCAGGATTGGGAGCTGATATAACAACCCGTCTTCACCATTTAATAAAAGAGAGCTCCCAGTGGTTCAAAAGGCAAAAGGGTAAGTGCCACGGAAAGCCTGGTCATCATCTACAGCTCACAAAATAAGTTTGTGCATAGCAGAGTGAATACTACAAATATGGACAACATACCCACTTTCCTCTGCATAGGTATATTTTACAACACTTCAAAAACCCCCACTAATTTTGTATACATAGAACTGAAAAGAAAGAGCCTCTTGTCATCGTGACTTTTGGCTCCCGGGATCAGAAATGCACAAAGTGCTTGTTTGAGTTCATGTGGTAAAAGGAAACCACCTTGTCCTCAACTGCAAGGATCCTTGTCTAAATAATTTTACATATTCATAAAAGGGGCACTCCTTCACAAATCTGGCAAGGTTTTAGGCCAGTTGTTGTGATACTCAGTTTTGTTTTGTGGAAAGCAGTCCTACACACACACACACACACACATAGAGGGTGCACACAAGTATGTGTTTGAAAACTTTGGAAGAAACAAGTACTTGCCAAGCTCTTAAATTGGAGTTTGCACTTGCACCATATATACAGTAAAAGGTTGTTGCAATTGGTACCAAAGGCTTGTCATGAAGCAGTTGGGATGAAAGATTGGGGATGGGAAGGGAAATGTTCTTATTGCTACTCCTTAAGAGTTGGAGGGATCTTATGCCCATAAGTAGGTGTGGGATGCTCTTGCATATAAGGTGCTGTTGAAAAACACTAGGAAATTTCTTCAAGCACTTTATGTTATGGCCATATGTTCAAAGCAATTATGTTCCAACTTTGTTTCACATAGAATTGATAGTTGCGAATGTTCAACACACGATGAAATTATGTGTTAGTTGAATTTGCTAAGATTTCCAAATCACCTTCATTAGATCCTATGCATCAAGGGCCTTTAAATTTGCTAAGATTTCCAAATCATCTTCATTAAATCCTATGCAACAAGGGCTTTTAAATTTGCTAAGATTTCCAAATCACCTTCATTAAATCCTATGCAACAAGGGAGTTGAAACAGTACCAAGAGGGTGTCTGAATTTCCCTATAAATTTAGGTTTCGATTTAAATGAAATTTCAGTGCAAGAATTGTTCAATATTCAATAACTTCTCCCCTACAGGTGGAAACAAACAGAACAAAAAAAATGAAAAAGACTAGGTGCAGTGCAATTGCCATTGTAAGATTGTTATTTGTAATGTTTTATGCTATATTGTCATCCTTACTCCATATAGCATAATCTCTTTATTTCATTGTTTTATGATGTAGCATGCATCAAACACCACCACAATTTATCTCATAAAACTTGTCCAAAGTTGAATTGTCAAAACCTAAAAACAAGGTTTGATTGTTGCACTTACATAAAACTTTGTATGTACATACACATCTAAGGAACCTGTACTTGCTTCTAAAAAGGGACTGCAACCTGATCTAGGTTTGGGATTCAACAAGAGGCAGTTTCATAGTTGGGATCCAAATCTGGTTTCAACAAAATTTTGCACCTCAATCTTCATTTTTTTAGAAACTTTTAATTTGGAGGAAAAAGGACGTGGAACCTGGCATTTGTCAAGCATTTGTCAAATTGCTTGAGACAGGTGCAAACTTGTTGTGCAAACCCATGACTGAGATTGACTCTCAAAATGGCCAGAACGCTTCTAATTTTCAGAAGTTGCCTGTTGCCAAGGGTTAAGATTTGATAAGAATTGAAACCGAGGGAATTAATTCAGTATACAGAGTGGACATGGGGTCACTTTTCTATCGTTGTTTCAGTGAAAGTCCTACTGATTTTCTTGAGGGAGATCTGGCTACTCGAGAGGAAGAGCCTACTCTGGTGGTGGGGGTGCTGGCTGTGCGAGCTTTGCCCCTGGTGCCTCGCAATGAACCCACCTTATTTTTACCCACTTCCCACCTGCTGGATTTGGGGCCTCGAGAAGAATCATGACCCATCTTCTTTGCTTTCTCCTTACGTTTCTCTGCAATCTCCTTTCGTTTGAGTGCCTCAAGCCTCTCCCTACTAGATGTCAAACCCTCCAATGTTTCTCCCTTTCTCATGGACTCTTCAAGTTGGCTTGCCAGTGTCTGATCACGCTTTGTGACGAGGCTTGTCACCTTGCCTGCACCACCACACATCTCACCCAGTCAGCACTGCACACAAAAGTAGAAAAAAGCATACATGTGACTGCTGTTCTGGGAATTGGTGAGGTTCAACACCTTTTGCTCCCATACGTGCTGTTCTTCCTGTTCTGTGCAAGTAATCAATCTGCAAAACCGTATAACATTATCAGACAATCACACCACTGCTTAATCCTTCTCCAGAGCAGACTCAATTGTACCATGCAAAACACACCTCACCTAGAGCAAAGTGCACTTGAGATTCTGACCCAATATCATGGCACATGCTTGCAGTAAAGGTATTCACTCACAGGGTTCAGAGGGAAGTCAAAGTTGATGACATGGTCCACCACTAAATCCAAACCACGAGCTGCCAAATCAGTGCACACCAATGCTGGAACTGAATCAGCACCACCTTCTCCCTTGAATTTCTTCAAGTTCTCAACCCTGCATCATTGCCAAGTGCACCAACCATTTTATCCAAATGATCCCTTCCTGAAACTCAACTTGCAATCCTAACATTCTCCACCATCCAAACCTCTAATATCCACAACCTTCAAGTTCTGATACTTATTGACTCATGAGTGACCAGAACTTCACTAACTTCCAGAGCCCAAAATCTGCACCTTCACTTATGTCTTTAATCTTACCCTTGAAAAGATGCAGCCAGGTTTACAACTGTTTTGCCAAGGAATGGCATACCAGCCTTGGTAAGGTAGAACCTACCTCTCTTCAGCAGGAACAGCACCATGGTAGTTGACAGAGGAGGTGCCTCGCTCTGACAGAAAGTGGTCCACTGCCCGACATGACCCCAGTGTATTGCAGAATACCATTACTCTTCTGCCCTTCGCAAGACTGGGCTCCAGGACCTGGTTCCCCCATACCTATCAGTACTTTTGGATTTCCTCATTCATGGGTGATTTCAAAAGCACTTCAACCAAATTAACTCGTGAATAACAAACATAGGTATGAAACTTGCTTGGAGAAGAGCTTCAAGTTTGTTCTCAGTGCCAGTGAGGCGGACAAAGTCATGATGAGCTGATGAAACTGCCTTGTGTAAAGTTGAAGTATGGACATGTTTGATGCCTGGGAATTCCTCATCCAACAGCTTCTGCACTGCCTGTAAGTCTCTACACCATGATTAGAACAAATGCACAAATCCAGCTCCAGTTATTACAAGATTTTGACTATTCTTTGCAGCCAGATACATTTGAAAATAAGTGTACCTTTGTGATGGTTGCAGTCACAAGAATTGTTTGAAAGTCTCCACCAGGCTGCTTTGATCGGTTGCGCAATGGACCCAAAAACTTCCTGACTTCAACTCCAAAACCTTTGTCAAACATGGTGTCTGCCTCATCTAACACCTGGTTCACCATGCAACCACAGCAAGCACTGACTTAAAGCTATAGTATGTACACTATGTGCATACAATTCCAGACAAAATGTTTTTTTTTTTCAACCCCTTCACAGACCAGTTTCTTTAGAACATGACAACACAACTTCTTAAACCTCTAATCAGCCACCTCCTTTCCTGTATGTAAGACTGAGTACTGAGTGAATGCAGATTGTGTGCTTCCTAAAGATAAACAAGGTTTCTGATCCCCACAGGGACATCTTCGAGGTTGGGCTACTCTTCTGACAACATTCAATCAGTCTTCAAAGGAGCTTTGCTCTTCCCATTTACATTTAGAAAGTTCTCCTTGCAAGACCTGATGTTGTTCTTATACATACTCCTCAGAATTTCATGCCAAGGTCCTCCCGTGAGTCTCCTATGCATTTCTCCACACAAAATACTTCTGACTTCATGACAATTCATGAAGGTACAGAGGGATATTCAAGAAATCCAATGGCATATGCAAGTTACTTTCTTCCAACTCCCTCACAAAAATGGGTCAATTGGTGCAATGTTCAGAAACCTCTCAATACTTGGAAGTTAGAAAGATGAAAAAAGTGTCCAATCTGAGCTTGAGAGTTCATTAAGCCCCTGACCCATCTTTTGGATTGAAATTGGGACTGCACCAAGAAAATAAAATTTGGTCATTCCCTTTGTCAATGAAATGAATACAGTGGAACATACCACATACTTGAGATCACCATATGCCATGTTGCCCTCTTCCACATGCATGAGAAGCCTGCCAGGGGTGGCCACCACAAGATCAACTGCCGTATTTAATGAGTCCTCTTGAGGTTTCATTCGGGTTCCACCTCCAACCATTGCTGCACGAAAGCGTGCATGATGACATATGGACTTGGCAACATGGAACACCTGCAGCCAACATTTCCATCAACAGACTTTGTTGAAAGATTGCCTTGGCAAGAAATTCATGAACCTCAAGCTTGAATAACTATCACATTTTACTGAGCCCTCAAAGAATTCTGAGCAGTTAAAGATACAAAGATAGGCTAGCATAAGTGGGTTCAATCTGCGACACAGATGATGCTCTTCATCAGTTTGACTGCAATTTCCAAAGTTTACAATTACATCTCTGCAAGCAAAAAGATGTAGGGAGTAAAGACCTGCTCTGCAAGCTCTCTTGTGGGGCACAGTACAACAGCACGAGGACGTCTTGGCCTGGTTGCTTTGCCTGATTCAACTTCATCCCGTCTCAATGCCTGCACACCATTCAATGGATATGAAAAAGGTCATACATTGTCTGCACTCCTTCCAGCAAGCCCACAGATATGGTTTCAGATACATTGTCTCTGCTACTTCCAGTAAGCCCACACATGGTTCCAGGTTCAGTGCTTAGGGTTTCAAACTCAGGGTACATGGTCATTTTTTGGCAAATGGCTGAAAACCTAAAATTTTCCAAACACAATTACAATCTCCACAACCAAAGCAACCAGCTACGTTCAAGTCACTTTAAAAAAATTCGATTCTTTGAAAGACAGAAGTCTGTACGTGGCATTTCCAAACATGTTCTCCCCATCTCTGAGGTCAAGTTTTGGCAAACCCTAAGACCCTTTGAACGGTTGCCATTCACAGGCCCGTGCTCAAAGTGAGGAAATTCATGACAAGATGAATCCCATGAGTGCCTAATCTTTCTTAAGCCAGCTGATGATACAAGAATAAGTTCTTGGATTCTTAAGGCCAAAGTACAGACCTGGACAATGGGAAGCATGTAAGCAAGGGTTTTGCCTGAGCCAGTATGCGACGCTATCACCACACTCTCTCCCGCCACAACGGCAGGAATTCCCAGCGCCTGCACTTCTGTAGGTTCAGCCAGCCCCAATTCCTTCACAGCCATCATCAGCTCCGGATCAAGCCCAAGTCCTTGAAAAGAGAGTGGCAACTGAGGCGCTTCTTTTGTAGTGTCCTTGACAGCTGGTTGAATTCGGGCCGCAGCTTTCGCTGCATCCCGCATCTGTCTTTGCCTCAACCTCTCCAATGGAGAAGCAGTAACCACAGGTTTACTTACAGGAGAATCCGCTGTCACCAGACATCGGACTGATGTTACAGATGGTGAAGCTCTCGTTGCAGTGGTCATTGCAGTGGAAGGGGTGATGAATGCAAAAGGCGAGCGTCGACATATCAAAGCCATGGTGCCTAATGTTCTCAACTTTAAAAGCTTACTGGCCATACTCCTGTTTATCCAAAGGTCTCAAGAAGACGAATGCCAACAACAAGCATGACCGAATCTCTCTCTCAACTCCACCTTACTCGCAACAACTGTCGATGTTCCTTGCAAAGGATGAACGTAGTGATTGTCTGAATCTTCCGCAACAACAACAACTCGGAAGTCCCTCTAAGATCCCACGAACTCGAGAAATACTCTAGGGTTTATCAACATAGTCAGCAGCCTGAAGCATTACTCCGACTGAAAACCTAGTTCACGCCTGAGTACAAGTTGAAAACCACAACAAGCAGCTTGCAACATGACGACTGCTGTCAGACAGCAGAATCATCGACAACAACAAGAGGTGCAATCGACAATTGATAGAGCAAGCTCTTCCTGCAAGATTAGGGTTAGGGTTTAGTCGAGAGTGGTGAAAGGAGCTGGCGTGGAAGATGTATAGCCGCCGTATCCTGTCGACACGCTCTGAAGACCATTGGATCAAGTCCCTTGTAAGTGTACATGTATAAATACATGCCTATGACTACGTATGGTATATGCACAGGAGAAACGCTCCTTATGGATGTTGATTCTAGGTTCTAGGATAAAAAGCCCTTGAGTCCCAAGCTTTACCCAAATAAGGGTCCATGAAAGGTCCCAAGCTTTACCCAAATTAAGGGTCCATGAAATAAGGTTGAGTCAAGCATGAGCCTGATTCTGGTAAAGCCCAATCACATAAAGCCCAAGTTGCTTGCCGTGCTATTGGGAACATCTTGGGGAACACATTGGGATCTTAAAGAACATGTTTAAAGACATCGTTGAGAACCTGTGAGAAACATGTTAGGAAGAACAAATTGGAAACATTGGGAAGATGTTGGGAATCCCATCAGTAACTTGTGGGATCATGATATGAAATATGAACATAACCCTCCAAAACCATGGCCACCCCCTCTGCTTTTGGTACCACCATGGGCCCTTGATGAGGTGGTGTGTGCCATTGTTGTACACAAATTTTGGACCAGCTGTTCATCTCCAAGGTTGTTAAGTCAATTGGAAAATATCTCATAATAAAAATATCACAATTCTATTTTATAATCTGTGCACTTGTTCCAGACCTGGGGCAGATATCGAGCACCTTGAATATCGGGACCAATGGCTGACCAGGCACTTGCATCTCTAGCACTCCATGGATCTCGAAAGATACAAAGCAACCTCAATGTCACCTAATCACGACATTCCGCAGAATTGGCAAGAATCCGCTATCACCAATCTCATTACCATCTCAACCATGTGAAGTTTCTACTTTCCTCATCTTACTTGGATGAAAGGAAGATCAATGCCATGCAAAAAAGCCCTACTTCCATGCAAGTTTCAACAATTTGGTGAACATGCTAATAGACCAAGAAATGTCAGAATCAAAATGTCAAATGAAGCTACCAGACAGGTGCTTCATATTAACAAGAGAACTGCAGCATTTTCTACTGTCTTCTACCAGAACAAGTTGCAATTTGGCACATAACCCTTATCCTACTATGTCACCCATCAGTCCCATCCCCTCAATACAAGCCTCTCACCAAGCATAACAGACAGACAGAACCAATGCAAAGCTGACAATAACTCTAGATGGTGTTGTCACCCAAGAACATCTGGAAAGAATAGCAGCTTGAAAAGAGGGATCTGTACCATCAGTTCCCTTGAATTCAATCAAATGCTTGGCTGCAGCTCAAATGCCTGGAGCCATGATCCCTATTCCCAAAAACATCACACAAAGCATATCACCAAGCAATTCCTGTTTCGACCCCATTGCAAACATTGTCATCACACATGTTTAGGGTTATACAACACGATGCTCATATATCTTTACTGCCAGAGAAACATACATTATCTCTTACCTCATCAAGGGAATTAAACCTCTCGAATTTGCACCAAAGAATGGGAGAGAACCACATACCATGGACTTCCAGCTGCATCACCAGCTGCCAGTCAGAACTTAGATTGAACACTGGAACTTTTTAGCACCTAGACTTGAATGATCACTTTGGAAGAAGTGAAAGAGGTCAATACCCAATGTCATCGGAATTCAATAACAATTTCACCTAAATACATCTTCAAGGAGCGGTAAAGTGACTCACAAAAATCAGCAGTGCTCTTGTGAGAAGAGCTGACTGAGTCTCTCTTTCTCAAACCCTGAAGGCAAATCTGTAAGTCTTTAGTCCCCCTAAATTCTCATTCTGTGATGCTACGCTACATGACTTCCTATCCAGCCTTATTCTACTCTGCAGCATCATTCACTGGTCTTCTTACTCCTGAAATTCTCTCTCAACTCTGCAAACTTCTTGAAACACTGAGCCTTTGTCTTCCCTGGCACGGCAGATGCAATTCTATCCCATCTCTTATCTGTGTCCTTAGGAAATGCTTTGATAGCCTTCACCAAAGCCACTTCCTGAATATCAGACCAAAGCTCCTGTTCTGAAACAGCTCCATTCCCAACTGATCCATTGCTTTGGGTATACTTCTGAGAATCTTCATTTTCTTCTGTCTCGCTTTTTCCCCCTGATTTCTCCTCAATACCTTTTTGGGTCTTCTCACCAGCTTGTGCACTCCCATTGGCCACTGGCTTGGAGGCTGCTTTGCCAGCTTGCAAATCCCCTGCCTCATCCTCCCTTGTGGATAATGGCGAATTTATGACAACATTGCCAGTTTTCCTTGTTTGAAGGAAAGAATCAAATGCTTTTGTAGAGTCAGGCTTCTGCATGAGGACTGTTTTGACAGCCTTTAAAATTTCCTCCACTGAACGGCCTGTCCCGACATAGTTTGACACCACTTCCCAGCGCTGTGATGTGCCCTTTGGAAACTTTATGACTGCCTTCCGCAATAGGTCCACCTCCTCTTTGCTCCATGGCTTCTCCTTCTTGTCTCCTGCATTCAATACTCCTGTCACCTTCTTCTCTTGCCCTTGAACCTCAACTGGAGCCTTCTCAGCCTCTGTCTGACTTCCTTTCATCCCAGTTGATGTAGGTGGCAGAGAGCTGAAAATTTGTGCAGCTTGAGGGGCAGTTTTCATTGCAACTGTGGCTGATGAATCCATCACGGACAGGGGCTCAACCCCACTGATTACATTCCTTAAATATTCTGCTTGTCCAGCAACCTCAGTAATTCCCTCCAGTCTGTCACACAAAACTTTAAGCAGTGAAATATCAAGTGACGTGCACAGATTCTCCACATCATCCTCTGAAACGCCCAAACCCTTCAATATCACAGCTGTTGCAGCAGTTCGCAACCTGGCCTTCTCCTTCCTCAACAGCTTCTTCTCCTTCTCTTTGATCTTCTTTTGTGTTGCCACTTCCTCTGCAGCACGCTTCTCCTCCTCTTCTTTTCGCAATTTCTCTTCTTCCAAAATTCGTGCAGCCTCCTCTTCTTTCTCTCTCTTTGCTTGAATCTTTGCCTCTTTCTTGCGAGCTTTCTCAGCCTTCTCCTCCTCTTTGCGACGAGCTATCCTGGGATCCCGCTTGTAAGAATTATCCACCAACAACCTGATTCGACTATTCTCCTCCTTTTTTGCCTTCTCTCGCAGCTTGTTATTTTGTCGCTCCATCCATCGTTTGTGCTCCCGAGTTTCTGCTTCCTCAAGATCAAACTCATCTGCATGAGGGAACTCCCGCCAGCTCTTGAATATGTACCAAAAGTCATAGAACTTGTCAACAGTAGCAATATCAGAGTCATCGTCACCAAGGGAAGGAACAGGCTGGATCACTGACCACCGCCCATTTCGCATGAAAACAGGACCGAAAACCTTGAAAAAATCGTCCGGCCCACAATCAGTTGGGACTTCATCATCAAATTCATCCACTGAGTCATAGGCACGTCGCTTCACAGGATCTATGAGTACCTCATATGCTAACTGAATGGACTTAAAATGCTGGTCAATTTCCTCCTTTTTGGTCTGTCTCTTTGCTTCTGTCTCCTCTGTAAGAAGCAGTGCCGCCTGTTTGTCAGGATGATGCTTGAGAGCAGCCTCCCTGTATGCCTTCCTTATCTGGTCTTCAGTGGCAAGAAATCTTAGATGGCTAAGTCCCAGCAGTGCATAATGATCTTGGGTCTCAGGCCCGTCACCTGACTTTTTCTTCCCCTTGAATTGATAGGACTCTGCTGATGGGGAAGAACCGCTCTTGTCCTTCTTCTCTGCAACAGATTCATCATCACCCTGCAGCTCTTCATCAAACCCTAAAGCACGAAAAGCAAGGGCATGAAAAGAAACTCCTGCAGGTTCAAGGTGGAAAGCCGGTGTTGGCAGGCTATTCGACGCAACAAATAGTGGGAGAGTGGCAGGGATGTCAGAAGCAAAATAGGTTAGCAGCAGCCGGTCCTTTGCACCCGGCATTGTGAGACAGGTCTCCCCCTGTCCGCAAGCAGGTTGTTTCTTCGTGATTCTTTGACCTTGTGCTCTTTGCCCAGCGCTTGTGCTATAACCACAAGGATCCTGTGGCCAAGACGTTAATCAGGAAGATGTTGGAACATGAATGAACATAGGCTGAACTTCTAAGGCTCCTTGACATTGGAATCCTTGTATGTATCCACATATGTGCACACATAGATCCATGTAAAGAGGACAAGGATTTACACACCCTAATAGAGTCGTCAAACAGGTCCCAGTTGGGAAAAAAGACAAAACCTAGCTTCACAAAACATGTATGGGAAGGTCTCACAGAAGACAATGCTTTAGAAAGTGATCAAAAGGAGGAAAAACAGAAGAGAAAAGGATTACAGCAAAATACCGCTTCAAGAAAGGAAACTTTTTAGCGGCAACAAGCGGTAATCACACACTGCATAACTAAGTATAAGAGAAGCCAGTTTGACACAATGGTCCAGGCGAGGAAGTTCCCATGAGTCGGTCGATCAGCCCCCAAACAAGAAAAAAAACAAAAAAACCAGCGCCGCAGAATTGCTGCGCCGCAAGAACCTTAAACCAGAAATAAAATGAAAAAGAGAGGGGGGGAAAAACAAAGAAAAAGCAGCGCAACAGGCTACGTTGCAGGTACCTTAAACAAGAGGGGAAGAAAGAAAAAAAGCAGTGCAGCAACGCTGTGCTACAAGAATTTTAAACAAGAAAAGAAAACCCGAAAGTAAAAAACTGAAGACTTACCTGAAGAGCAGGAAGATGATCACTTGAGATGAAGATGACAATGACTTCGCGGCGCTCCCAAAAGCTCGCACGACCTGCAACCCTAAGAAAAAGGAAGAAGCTTAACGAAGAAACCCTAACAAAAAAGAAGAAGCTTCATGAATAAGCTTCCGTTGTTCATCTCAAGCTTTTGCGTTATGGATGTGCAAACCAGCAAGATAGCGATCGAGATAAAGACAAAGACAAAGGCGATAAGGAGCTGCATCAGGCGCCTACCTGAGCGTTGGAACGTGTTTGTGATTGTGAAGATGGTGGGGAGCTTCAAAATGCGCAATTCAGCGATGGCGACGGTAGAGAAGCTCAGCAAAAGGGGGAGGACGGCAAGAGGGAGGGAGGTTTGAAACCAGAGGTAGGTAGATGGGCGGGGTCGGTAAGTAGGTGGGGGGGTGGGTGAGTGGGTGCAGGTAGGTAGCTACTAGCTACGCGAGGTGGGTGGGTAGGTCACAAGTTGGGAGTTAAATAGGTCAAAGGGGGCGACCGGGTGGGTGGGTCACAAGGTTTGGAATGGGGGGTTTGGAACTAGGGTACAAACAACTGAGCCCCAAAATGGGATTGGTGCATTTATGGTGTATGTGTATCTCTGTGTTTTTTTTGGTTGGATATAAAAAATTTGGGAACATTTAACCAAAAAGAAAATTTGAATTTTCATTAAAAAAATTTCCAAAAAACTCTCAATTTCTTTCTTGAAAAATGGTGAAATTTTGCCATGACAAAAAAAAAAACGTTGGTTGGTGGGTGCACCATCATTTTTATGTGACTAGATTTAGGGTTGAGGTGTTCACTTTGAGTGTGAATTGTCTATTTCAGCTGCGTCAAAGAAATTTGTCAATTTTTTTTGTCTATCATCATTCATGGTTGAAGTGTTAAGCAACTATGTGCGAGAATGACCAATTATGAAAGGCATGGTGTTATGTATTGCTATTTCCCTTTATATTGGTGTTCTTTGTTTTGTTGCAGATGTGATCTTAATCCAAATCATCATCAAGCATTGCCTCCCTTGGGTCACATGCAATTATTCAACCTCTACCAACAAAAACACCTTCAATATCAACATCACATTCTATTCCTCTCCAACCACAACGTCCTAATGAAAGAACATTTGTGTTGTTGTCCTAACCATTTCTTCCAGGAGTACACAATGGGCAACTTGCGTACTCCTAGAAGAAATGGTTAGGACAACAACACAAATGCTAAACCCTAAACCCTAAACCATCAAAGTTGTCATCACTATTGTAGGAAACACTACTGGGCATTTCACTATTTTCATCAAATTCAATGAAAGTTGGCTCATCTTCAATGGAGGTTATTGGGGCATGTCTCTGAACAAGAGATGAATTCTCTTCAATCCTAAATTGTTGAATCCCTTCATGTGGTTTGAATCCATGCATCCCCATTCCACAGCTAGTGATGTCGGTGTTCTTCCAACCTTCAAAGACACATCCTTCATAGGATAAAAGCAATCAATACCCATTGATTCCCCATAACATCTTGTTCTTGCACTTGGGCAAAATAGAATTTTTTGTGCCATGGATTCAAACACCCTAATGGTGAAACAATAATGCAATATTCAAATCTAGATAGCCCATATACAAGAGCAAGTGTGGGATCCCTACACCGCCCACAACCAATCTACATTTTTTCCATGATAGTTTTTGAAAACAACCATTATAAAAAAAAATTCCATTTTTCGATATTTATTCCATTTCGAATGTTACAATTATATAGAAGTTCATATTATTTCAATATTAAAAAAAGAGTTGTTTTCTTAGGTTACATAGTTGTGTGTTTTTTCAAATATGAAATAAACATGACTATGCAAAGCATCATTTATCTATTTCGAAATTCAAAATTCACATGGTGGCCACTAGGTGGTTTAACAAATTATCTAAATGTTGTAAGATCACCTATAGGTCACTAGATGATGTTTTAAAGTCTATATTGAATTTAAAAAGCCATCTTGTGGCCACCTTGTGGTGATCAATTGGTGTACTAAACTTTAGTTATAATTCAAAAGAACATAGAATACAATGCTTAGTTTTGGGGTGGACACAAATGTTAACCTCATCGCCACACGATTAGTAGGTTTGAGTTAAATTTCAGAAAGCTACTTGCTTGCTACCAAGTTATGTTTCGAATTCAAAACATATTTGAAAAGATATGATTCCAATTGAAATAAATGTACCATAAGAAGAAAAGTCGTAATTTGCAACTATAATTTCTAACTAAAAATAAGTTATAACCAACATGTATAATTAAAATTCCATTTGTTGTATAAGTGAAGTTGCATGCAATATATAGTCGCAAATGATGACTTAACATGATGTCATCACATTCCACATGGATGATGTATATGGTCAACATATACACCTTCATCAGTTGACCATTCATATAAAGTTTACAACTATATCAGCATTATTTGCAACTATGTTATAACCCATTACAAAGTGCCATGTGGCAACATAATAATTATTTTAATTATTTTTTAAAAATTACATATTGGATTTTCATCATTTATTGTTGTTAGGTCATGCCACATGGTATAATAAAAATTTGTCACGAGCCATGTTAATTGAATTTTGACCAAAATACATTTAAATCAATATTTAGGTGGGTATGTATATGAGTAAGTAAATAGGTAGGAAGAAAGTAGGTAGGATTAGGTAGGTAGGTGGGTAGGTAAACTAGGAAGTAAATATGTAAATTATTTTATTTTATTTTATATTTAGCCTTTAAAGTTAAGTTTTTTTCATTGGCTTATCCCAAATTACATTTTTTTTAATATAGAAATGTGAAAGAAAACAATTTCCTCATATATTTTTATAACATGGAATAGAAGACAAAGGATATGGGATAATTTTTTTAGTTCCAACTTAGTTTGTAATTAAATTGAAACTAACTTACAGTTAAAAAGTTTACCCCATATCTTTTGTCTTCTTTTTCAAATTTGTAAATTATATATCTACTAGGTAATTTACTAATTAATTAACTAACTAAAACTAATTGATTAACCAAACATTAAATAATTACTTATCCAGTTACCAACCTACCTACTACTTATTACCACCTACTTATTAAGCAGTGATTAGTAGTAGCATAAACTATTTAAATTATTACATAAATTATTACATTATTAAGTGATAATAAATGTAATATGTATATAATAAATTATTGTAATTATTATTTATATCAATATAAATTTAATAATTTAAATAATTACATAATTACAATTAATTAATAATTAGTTAATTTTTTTAGTATTAAATTATTTTTATTAATTAAATAATAATTTATTAGTAAAATATTATATAATGTATTAAAACTATTTAATCAATATTTAACTAATAATTCTTCATTAATAATTTATATGAAATTTATTATTAATTATCAAGTCTACAAGTTATTAATATTAACTAAATAACTAACTAATAACACAGTATAATTAAATTATTGAATAAAAATAGTTTTCACTAATTAATAAATATAATAAATAATTTATTTTAATCATAAAGTGTAAATTATTACTAATAAATATTTATTTATCAATAGTAAGTTATATTGTTATGAATTATTATTATGAACTAATTAATTAACTTGTAATTAGTAGTAACTATTATTTATATTAAATATAGTAGGTACATGTCTAACTATTTACTTATCACCTTGCCTAGCCTACACGGCCACAATATATGCAAAATTTATATTGAATATGCTTTAAATATAATATAATTAAATTCCTAAATATATAAATATGCCCCTAATATATTCTAAAACACCTTAATATATATCAAAGGTATGTGTATATCACATAGAAATAACCAACTTGCAACTATTTTTGTAACTAATTGATATAGAGGCTCTTTCTTGAATGAAAAGCTTCAAAATTTTGTCATCATAGAAGGATGTAAAACTTAATTATCACAAATTAATTACACCATAGTTGCAAGAAAAATAATATATTGAAACAAATGGTGATTATTTGTAAAATGACAAAACTTAATTACAACTGACATTTAGTTACATATAGTTGCAAATTGAATGGTTGCATAATACAAGATTTCTTCTAATGTACCAACTTAGGGCCACTAGTTATTTATAGAGTTCAATTCAAACTATAAATACCACCTAGTGGCCACCAAGGTTTTTTCACATAATTATTAGGTCACCATCAAGTGGGGTTAGTAATTAGTATACAACTTCATGGCCACAAAAGGAGCAAAAAGTTAAATTGACTAAAAAGAATAAATAAAGTCAATGCAAAAATACATTTGCAATTTTTCCCCATCCCCCTATTCACTATCATATAATTTTTAAAAATTGGATGACATTCAACTAAATTTTTCATTCATATCCATATATGTTATGCATGTTTTAAAAGGTGCATAAAATTCACAAAGACAAAATCCATACCCCAATACCCTTAACATGTTCAAAACATACGTTGATTTGAGATACTTTAAACCATGCCTATGAAAGTTTAAATTCCAAAAGGCCCACCAAGCAGAACCTTCCCTTGAGTGAAAACCAACCAATTTTATATATTATCTAAATGACAAAATAGAGACTCAAACATTCGAACCCCCATTATATGATAAAAATAAGTCAAGAAAGTGAAAAATGAAAAACACCCTTTTAGTAAGAAAAGGAACGGGTCAAAAATTTGAAAGGATCTTCAACACCTATGAAAACACTAATGTGATTTTATTTTCTACGCAAAAATTGAAAACATCGATGAACAAATCCAAAAGATATAATATTGAGGTTTAAGGCTTTACCTTCCAAAATTGAGAAGCCCCAATATAACTTTTCAAACACACTACACATTCCAAAAGGTTTAATTTATAATTATTCTAGAGGATATGTGAAGGAACATTCACAAAATACAAATGAAAAAATCAAATTCCTATTCATGACGTGGTAGCGTTTTTAAAACACAAATGAAAAAAATGAGGCTTGTTAAAACGACGAATATCATCAAAATAGATTATGAAACAAAGTTGTTTCATTTTTTAAATCAATTCCAGTGGTTAGTACGATGTCCTCCATCAAACAAATTGAGATTTCAATCCCTCTCAACTATAATCGAAAAAAAATAGTCATAATTTACTGTTAATGAAACGAACATGCTTGAGTTCTTTTGCATAATTATGAAAACATGTATAAAACCGTGCATGTTGCATGCCTTCATGCAAAACCATCCAAATTGAAATAGGTGCACAAAAAAACAAACATTGCACAAATCTTGATGCGGGTTACATAACATTTCCCATGCTAACACATTAGTTATGGCACGGGAGACATTTTGTAACCCACATTAGCCTTTAGGTCATCCACCTAAGGAGGTCTAATGTGGGGTCACTTGGTGGTCACTAGGTTATCCACTTTGGGAGCCTTGGGGCGGGGTCACCTAAAGGCCACTAGGTTGTTCGCCCAAGGAAGCTTGAGACGGGGTCACTTGGTGATTGCTAATTGGTTTTGTTACAGGAGGCTTGGGATGCAATCACCTAATGCCTACCAAGTGACCCCACCCTAGGCCTTACGGGGCAGAGGCAAAATGACTTCACCCCAAGCCTCCACTAGGTGGTTCTACCTAAGGAGGCCTAGGGTGAAGTCATTTCGCCTTTGCCCCGGAAGGCTTAGGGTGGGGTCACTTGGTAGGCATTAAATTGTCCACTTGGGAAGGCCTAGGGCAGGGTCACCTGAGAGTTGCTAAGTCATTTGCCTAGCAAGGCTCAAGGTGGGGTTAGGTTGTTCATTTGACAAGGCCCAAAACAAGGTCACTTAACAACCACTAGGTCGTCTATTCGAAAAGGCTCAAAGTGGGGTCACCTAGTGGCTACCAAGTGGTTCCACCCAAGGAGGCTTGAGGCATGGTCACCTAGGGGCTACCAAGCGAGTGCACTCATGGAGGCCTAGGGTGTGGTCATTTAGTGGTCGTTAAGGTGGCTCTGCCCAAGGAGGCTTGAGGCATGATCACTTAGCAATCGTTAAGTGGGTTCACCTGAGGAAGCCTTGGCATAATCACTTGGTGGTTGCCATGTGGTCCCACCTAGGGAAGCCCACGGGGAGCCCAAGGCATAGTCATTTGGCGATCGTTAAGTGGTTCTACGAAATTATATTTTTCAAGTTAGAATTCTTTGAATTTTTGTCACAAATGAAAATTTAATAATTCATAATTTGGCTTAAAGTTGCATGTCTCTAAAAGGACATTGAGTTTTTTTTAAAAATCTAGAACTAATTTAAAAACATGTGAAAGATGGGAGATATTTGTAATCGAACGACTATGAGAAAGCAAGGAAAACTTAAAACTAAATAACTAACCAAAAAGAAATCTAGAAATGTATATTTTTCATAAGAATAGATTGGTTTCTATAACTATCATGATGAGGAAGAAACACAACAAGTTGAACACTTCTTGAAAAAATGATAGAAAGTTCCAAACCAAAATAAACATTTTTTTAAAAATGGTATTGACGATAATGTTAGCTTCACACCTATTCAATGACCATCAAGAATAGTTTGTGTGATAGTCACCTTTTTCCCAAAATTTCCCCATTAACTTCATTAGCTCTAGTGAAAAACACCAACCTATGAATCAAATGTCTGTTGTAAATTTAGATACAACAAAAAAAATGAGCAATGGTGTGGACAAAAAAACATGACATGATTACATGGAGAAACAATGAACAATTCGGCTTAGAAGAAGCCTTGCACCTACAAGACACAAGACTAAATCATTTTGAAACTTCCAAAAACTAAAATTTGAAAATCTAGGAATTTTTTCAGAAGGTAACTTTTTATCTTCAAAAGGATAATTTAAGATTGATCATCTCAAAGACAAAATCTTCTTACAAGTACAAAGTTGGAAAACCTATGAAATTCACTATGAGAAAATCATGTCTATTGCAACTAGGCTATCTAATTGTAATTTAGTTTTATCAGACACTTTTTAATTGCAAATACAAGTTGTAACATACACAATTTTTTCATAATGACTAATGTTAACCCCAACTTTGCAATAATTTAGATATTAAAATGAACATGATGCATATGAACCCTTTCAATACTTGCTAATTAAGAGTTGAAAACATTTGTCAAAGTTTTCTTGGGATATAAGTCAAGGACCTTCATAGAAACTGCATTGTACTTTACTTAACAACTATGGAAAACTTAAAAAATTATTTAGTTATGTCCCTAGAAAACATAGACAAACACCACCTTGGTATGTTGTAGGTTACGGTCAAGATTCTAGGGTTCCAAAAATCATAAAACACATTTCTCCATTCTTCAAGTGATGCTCTCATCTTGTAAGGAGATAAATGAACCTTAAAACCTTGCTCTTGTTATAATTGAATGGATTTTGGAAAAGTGATTAAAAATAACATCTAAATCTTTAAAATCTCAAACAAAATTAATGTTTTAAGGTTTGAAAACACATGTTGTTACATTTGTTGAAACAATTCCAATGCACATATTGCTTTCACATGCCCATACCATTTATTCAAAAATTATGAAGCCTTGTTGAACTGAAAATTTAGCTTAGGAAAAGAAAAAATGTTCAAGGTCGATAAAGAAAGAGAAAGAGCTTAAGATTAAACAAAAATACCTTAAAGTGGGAATCCTTGTTCTATTTTGTTTTTTATTTTGTGGTCCTTGCCTCCCTTTTCTTCTTTGCTTCTTAAAAAATGAATTTCGAAGTACCTCCAAAATCAACATGTGTCATCAAAAATTTGCCATTGCAATATATTTAATAAAACAACATCTCTAATTTTTTCACTCCCACTCACATCTCCTTCCCGTTCTTTTAGAGAACATAATCAACAACTAGGTAGTTGGAGTCTTCATTCTCCGAATAAACTCAGGGCTATTAAGGTTTCTTTTTGCTTAAATTCACGATTTTGTGTTAGTGGTGAGCATCCCAAGAAAGATAACATGTACTAAAAATAAACCTCTAAATGTAACTTAATAGGTAGGGTGTTTTTAGTAAAGGTTATTCATCTAAGCCAAAAGTAGTGGTAGCCACAAAGGCCACCAATTATGTTTATTTCAAAATATGTTTATTTCTTTCATTAACAAGCCAATCAAGTTCGCTCTTTGAAAAAAAAATCAACTTGGGAGGCACCTCATGTAATTCACACAAAACACAATAATCACAGTTAAGGGGAACTTCAAAATATTATTACTCTAATTTCCATTTGCAAGTTGGGTTCAAGAATTTTCTAAAAAACATTTGATGGAGCAAAAGTGGTGATTATTCATAAGATGATTTAACCATATTTGGAAATCATATTTTTAGGCTAACATTTGGCAAAATTTCATCCGAAAAAAATAATTGGTTGGGGATGTGAATAATGTAAATTTACTAACACATTTTGATGGATATTTCATTTGTAATGTTTTTTTATATGAATTTCAAGTCCTTGGCAATTTGAAAATCCCTTAAAATTGAAATTACTCACTTTGTATAAAAGGATATTAGAAAATAAATATGTTTTCATAAATCTATAAACACAACTAGCCTCTTTAAAAAATTGATTTTGTCATCACAAATTTATAAGCTTCATGGGTTTGTTCCAAATATGTGTGAAATCTATTATGTCACATATAGGTTTGTATTATTTAAACATGAATATCATGCATTATTTAAACATGGAAGCCATGTGCACAACTTTCATGTGTAAACAACATGAATAGACATACAACATCAATGTTTTAAAAATATGAATAGGCACATGACATTTGTGTCTATTTTATATGAACTTATGAAAAGCAAATTTTCCCTAACTATTATTGCCAAATTTTGGCCCATGAAGTTTGTGATGGTTATCTTGTCCCTTATGTAAATATGATTTAATATTACAAGATTCTAAAATGTTTACATTATTGCATAAGTTTTGTACATGGATGTCATTTTTATGTATTTCCAATTTACTAAATATTTCCATAATAGCTTAATTGTATGTTTCCAAATATATATTATCTATAGAGATAACTTCATATTCAATAAATATATTATTTTACTTTCAATGATTTCAAATATACCAAATTCATTTAAATACATATTATTTTACAAACATGTTTTCCAAGTTAGTTATGTACTACATTTATAGTTAAATATAGTGTTTAATAAATTATCTATAAATTAGTTAATTATGGACATTTTATTTTAAGATTATGCAACAAAATTTTATGAATATATTGAATCGTAAATGTGTGTTTTCTACATATCCTTGCATGAATATGTTACAAGTATTGCAAGTTTCTTCCAATTTGTGTGATTAAATGACATTCATGTACATGGAAACACATTTAATGTTTTGACATTGTCATACAAGAAAACAAAAGAAAATAAAAATTGGTGAAAAAAAATAGGAAGGATTAAAAAAGTAATCAAATTTGTAATTAATTTCCGTAATGCTTACAAACTAGCATCTATAATTATTGTATAAATTAGTTAATATTGGAAAATAGTCTAGACTTAACAAACATTGACCATTTGGAGCACAATGTGAAGTTGGAAATTTTAAAAAAATCTTTGACTTGGGGGTCACCATAACATGTCAATGTAACAATAGTACTAATAAATATGTAAATTATTTTGCAATCTAGATCATCCAACAAACAAACATTATGAATGTTTTTCTTGATAAATTAAGATCATATCAATCAGCAAGTTAGAAATTTATACTCAATGTCCATAATGAATAATTTAATCCTTAGTATGGCAAAAAATAAATTAACCATAGCTCATTGATTTTATTACAACATTTTGATTTTTTAAATATTTTTTCTAATAATATAATATTAATAGTTCAACATAGTAATTAATAATGACAAGGTTAGGTTTTTAATTTCAAATTCTACATGAAAAGTATTGATATATTATATGTTTCAAATTTTTGGTTTAAATTTCAATTTCATGTTGACCATCAAAAAGAAAATTCTCAAGAAAATTTTATCTATGATAAATTTTAGTCTTCAATGATTCTTAAATCAATGTCTTATTAGTGAATTAAACTTTGCACGACATGAGGAACCTTTAGTCATCCACTCTAAATTAATTTTGATACAACAATGTCATCACTATAATTTTTTATAAAAATTTCTTGAAGCTTCACCTTTCATTAACACAAATATTAATAATATGCATTGAAGACTGTGAAGATTTCTTGCACACTTCCACCACTAAGATATGCATTCACAAAAAACCCAGTTAAAAATGGAACTACTATGTAGTTGAAGTCTAACGAATTAAGTGGTTCAAGGTAAGTAATGAACTTTACTAAAAATCTAATGCGTTGTGTCCAAATCTCATGATTTTATTTTATTTTATATTTTATTTTATTTATGTCTTTTACCAAAAGTTAAGCCCGAAACTAAAAACCACTTGTTTAGATTGAAGGAAAAAACAACAACTCAACCTCCTCTACTTTCACAAATGTAACTCCTTCACAGTAAAACCGATGACGTTGAATTTTTGGGAGGAGCTTCTACACCTTTCGAACTAACACTGATCTAATTTTGAGACAAATCCAACGGTGGATTTGAGAGAAAAAATTAATTAAACCAAAAGTCCAGAGGCTTCCCCATGGAAATCATTCCATGAAACCCACTTCAACACCCTCTACTTCAACAATTGTAACTCCCTCACAGCAAAACCGATGGCGCTGAATTTTTGGGAGGAGCTTCTACACCTTTTGAATTAACACTAATCTAATTTTGACACAAATTCAACGATGGATTTGAGAGAAACAATTAATTAAACCAAAAGTCCAGAGGCTTCCCCATGGAATTCATTCCATGAAACCCACTTCAACACCCTCTACTTCAACAATTGTAACTCCCTCACAGCAAAACTGATGGCGCTGAATTTTTGGGAGGAGCTTCTACACCTTTTGAATTAACACTAATCTAATTTTGACACAAATCCAACGATGGATTTGAGAGAAACAATTAATTAAACCAAAAGTCCAGAGGCTTCCCCATGGAAATCATTCCATGAAACCCACTTCAACACCCTCTACTTCAACAATTGTAACTCCCTCACAGCAAAACTGATGGCGCTGAATTTTTGGGAGGAGCTTTTACACCTTTTGAACTAATACTGATCAAATTTGGACACAAATCCAACGGTGGATTTGAGAGGAACAATTAATTAAACCAAAGTCCAGAGGCTTCACTACGATTACTTGCTACACACAACTCCATTTCATGCTTCATTTTTTCATAACCTTTCCATGAACACCTCCCACACACAAGAACTAACAACCTTTCTCACACTTCATTTTCCTCTTCCTTCTCCTTTTTTCACATACACACAATGCCTTCTCGCTTGGTAAGCCTCCATGACCTTCCTTGAGCTTGTTCCCTTTGTCCAATGAAAGCTTTGAAATCCCTTTGCACCAATCAATGGCCTCCTCATCCTTCAAGGGCCAATGAGAATTTGAGAATGAATGGCCATCCAATTGAAATTAGGATGATAAACCTTGGGCCCAATGGAACACAAGAGATATTTCATCCTCTAATCAAAGAGGATAACAATCCTCATGACTAATGGGATTGGAGGATCCAATTTCCCCCTTATCTTGGATATCTTGATGAGGTCCCTTGCTTGATCCTTATCTTTTCGTCCGTTGACCCTCACATCCTACTTCTTCATCCTAATTACTTCAAGTAACTAATTACTAGGATAAATTATCGGTAGTAACAAGGAAGAGTCCTTGAGTTCTTACTTGACTAATTCAATGATTGAAGTAACATTTCCGTGTAATATTTACTCCTTGATATTCCCTACCTATTTACTTTACTATGCACTAATTAATTATGTAGTACATAGTAAATCGAAATTACAATTTGCATCACAAAAGAAAACTCTCACACACTTTTAGATCCACCGTTGAATTTAGGGTTTGATGAATCCCTTAGATATAAGGTGTTCGAATTTTGACGAGGTTCCGCCGTCATTCCCACACTTTACGCCTACCCTAATTTGTTAAATAAAAAGGTCTCGACCCTTTTTTTTTTGGAACGCAAGTACCATCTTGTTTGCACCTTCTTGGTTTTTTGTTGATGCAGGCGCAACTAGTCATGGCGGACGATGACACTACGCCTTCAAATCCTCTAGTCGCACCTGTACAACAAGAAGAACTTGAAGAAGAACCGCTCGATTTGAATGTTTCTCAACGGCCGCGCGAAGAAGAACCGCCGAGGAGAGTGGTGCGCACTCAAGTCGCTCGTTTGGTGTGGGATCGTCGGTTGTCTCCTAACCCACGTGCTTTAGCAATTTATTTAGAGTTTGTTCCTGCTCGTGGAGTCGCGCCAGAAAGATTTAAAGAGTGCCAGTGCGAAGATGATGATGTCCGTCTCCATTGTCGAACGTGGGTTCCCGGTGATGGCCATTATCGTTGGCTACGAGGCCCGATCAACCCACTTCCCCTGGAGCATAGAGCCGAGTACCTCGCTCGCACCATTCATCGCATCCTAGATTTTTTACAACTATGATCTATCCTTTAAGTCAATTATTCAGTTGTAATTCACCTGAGGCTACTCAGGCGGAAATGTTTAATACTTAAGTTTGAATTGATTCTATTTAGAAGTCTGATAGAAGTGAAACTAAATAAAGATGTACTAAGACTACATTCTAACAATCTTACAAGTACATCATTAGTGTTTGAAGATTCTTCTACAGACTAACTTAACCTTGTCATGGCAAAATGCTATTGTTAATTATGGCTTATATTTCCTATCTATCAATAAATCACATCTAATTCTACATCCCCTTTCCCTTCTTTTCAACATAAAAGGGATAATGTACTCTAAAAGGTTTACTAGGTGCTTAACTAATTAAGCGTTACATCAACTGAAATAACAAAAGTATTATATGCCTGGAAATATCACAAAGGTTTATTCAACTATTAATAATCACTACTTGGAAGCTTATAAGCATTCCAATCATTAGTACTAAAGAAAATTACGGAACTAAAGCTTAACTAATTATTGAGCTATAATCCATGGCTCACAGAGACAATAACCAAATTGATGGTTGACATTTTTTTTCCAATCATACCACATGAAAGGTCCTCCAATACATTGACTTCTACTTCTGCACTTAAAGCTAACATAGATAATGTAAATGCCATAAAAATATTTTAAAATAAATAAATTCAAAATGGACCGACAACATCTTTAAAATACATAATATATTAAGATAATAACATGATATCAATGTATTGTTATAATGAATATTATTATGTAGATGTTAAGGTAAGATTGGCATGTTTCAACAAATACAATGGACATTATTATTATTAAGACTAAACTATTTAGACTTCTTAACTTTTTTTAATGTTGTTGTTAGGAACAAGTTTTCTTTTGATTAGAAACAAAATATTTTAAATATTTATTGTTGCATTTGAACCTATAATTCCCAAATCAAAGTTTCTCTTGAAATGTTTAACCTCCAAATGGTTAACATTGTTTATTAATTTTAGACTTTTCAAAAGGTTCATATTTTAATGAATCCATGAAATTTTTGTTTAAATTTCACATTTTTAATGTCATTAGACTCAATGTCATATTGTCATATAATCATCCACACAAATCATACATCTAGGATCATATAAATCCATATATAAGATGAAAAAGTTTTAAGGGCATACACTACTAAAAACATTTTACAATGAAGGCTAGTGTAGAGAACTTTCTATACCTTTTAGATTATAGGGACTAAATCTAGAATAGAGTGTCACTAAACATACAATGGATGCAAACTTATGCTTAAACAACAAACACACTTATCAATAATAACCAACTTGAATATTATTGTTATGCCTAGACAAGTTACTATGTTTAAATAATCATTCTAGAATAGAGATTGGTGGTAATTCATTTTTTGACCCTTCAAATATTGAAATCTACATTATCCCACATTGTGCTACTAGGCAAAAATTCCTAGGGTACTAATGGTAATTACTTTTATATCCTTTACCAAAGGATTAAGCTAAATTTGGGGTTAGTTCGATGAATGGTGATGGTAATCCAATAATCACTTACTAGCAAGTGGATTTTTAAGAAGGATAATTAGGATATTCAAAGACCTAGTATTTTTATTGGAATCAAATAGGCCTTGTATGGTCTTGTGAGGAAATGGATTTGGAGGAGAAGAAGAGGACTTGGAATGGAATCATTCCCCTAAATATTCAAAATTGGAATTTTTTTAACAAACTCTTCTCATGTGAAGAATGCAAGATGTGATATTGGAGAGCAAGGAGGAGAATATGGAAACAATTTGTACTTGTATTCTTGCAATGGAAAAAGGTTGGGGGATTTTCAATGTATTTAGTTAATTCTAGACTTTTGAAAAGTCCGGAACTAACAAACATTGACTATTTGGAGATTGAAAAATTGGAGAAAAACTTTGATTTAGAGGCCACAATATGATGTAAAAATAAATATTAATAATGTTTTATTTGACTATATGATCCAAAAAATAGATGTTTCTAATGTTTTGTTTCAAATTCAATAAATTTTTTGATCCTAACCACCAAGTTAAAAAGGTTTAGAATTAATAGTTTAGTTTATAATTAATATAATTTGTTTATCAATGTTGATGTTTTATCTCATGTGCAGTATAATAAAGAGACATGAGAGTCATCCAGAAAGATGTTAAAGATGGTAAGTAGTGGCGAAAAAGGGTCTACATATGTTGCAAACTACAAACAACATGCATTGGAAGCATACAAACCCACCAATGACCTACATTACTGATCTTTAAAGGTACGTTAGTAATTACCTTCCAATCCCCTCTCACTCATTTTCTTGTTGAAACCCCTTTGCTATGGGTTTTATTAATTGGAAAAGTGGGTGAGTCTAGATAGTAGGACTATCTTAAAAGGACAATGTATCACTCTTTTTATTTATTTATTTATTTATGTTGCATAAATTACTACTTACTACATATTTGAGTAATTGTAGTAGAATATTAAGTGAGTAATAGTAGCTTTCTTACAAGCAAGAATAATTTGAACTTGATTCTCCCAACATTGCTTTCACAAGGACCATAAATTTGCTAAGGGACTATATTTTCACCCCTTTACAACCCTTTATGGATTAATTCTTTTTGCTAAGATGGAAAGTCTTGGTGGCTAAAAGACAATGACTCACTTGAAATTTTTTACCATACATTTCAATTTTTTATTATTCCTTTTCAGCAATACATAAACCTACCATGATTCACCTTAAGGAATCAACCATCTAACATTGTCAAAACAAAATCATTGAGTATTGTTAGAAGGCACAAATTCATTTTAATTATTATATTTGATAGCTAATTTTGTGTCCATAATTATTTGGATTGTAAATATTTATGTTTTTAAAACTAAAACTTTCCATTATTTACAAAGTTTCAATGATAAAACTTTGATGAATTTAAATTGATGAATCATGTGAAATCAAAACTCTTTTTATGTATTTAAAACACATGCAAGAATATTTTATTTTATTTTTATTTTTTTTCCCTAGTATAATATATCAAATGTGCACTAAATTCCCTTTTCAAAATAGAATCAAGTATGCACATTTTAAAAAAAACATTGAAATAGATATTAATATTGAATATTCAAAATATATTTGAAGCTCCATGGAGGACAACAACCTTCATAGGTCCTTGGATTGAATTACCCAATGCCATGAACCATCATATGATAAAAATGAATATTATAAACATTATATTAAAAAAAAGTACAAGAAATTGCATCCACTGAAACCACACTACCCTATTAGTAAAACTTGAAAAACAACCCATATACAACTATTGTAGGATTACAATAATTTGACTATTAAATGTTAATTTCGCTTAATGCATTTAGTTATTATGAACTTATTAATTATACTAAATAATTAACTATTAATCTAAATAAATAAATAATACTCATATAATTAATTTTAAATCAATCAATTAATTAATATTCTAATGAAACTAAATAATATGAATGTATAGGAACAAGAATTATTCAATGACATCAAATTATAAATTATCAGATCACTAATTATCTAAATTAACTAATTAGCTAATTATTTAGATACATATAATTAATTTAAATGTGAAATTAAGAGTAATGTGTATATTATATTAAAAATTCAATTAAAGGGTAGATATGGATATGCCTACTTATACCTTAATGTTTTTTTACCCAAATTCATAATTATTTTAAATTTTTTAGTAATGAATTATTTGTCAATAATTTATTTATTAATATTTATTGTATTTTATTATGCCTAGTTAATTATTTAAAATTAATAATTAAGTATTAATAAGAATTAAAAATTAACAGTTTGATTCAAATAATTAGTTTAATGTTAGTCAATTCAGACAAAGTCTAATAACATTTTTTTAAAAATTGGATCATAAATGACTAATTATATGAATTTAAATAATTGATCATTTGATAATAAATTATTTGAAATCAAATAATTAATTATTTGAAGTAACTAAAAAAAATTTAAAATGAACCAATTTGACTACTTCAAATATATTTTACACAATTAATTAAAGTAATTAAATATTTGATACTAAATATTTAAATTTATTAATTACATAATTATTTGAATTAAAATAAATAATTTTAATAATAGCTCATTTGTTAATTAAATCAAATAATTGGTCCAAATAATTAATTATCAGATATGTAATTCAAAATTTTAATTTTTGATAAATATTCTAGATAATTATAAGACATATTTAATGTGAATGGTTTACCCAATAATGTCATACCAATAGCACCTATAACTAAAAAATTTCAATATCCTTTCCATACAAGGATCAAACACTTTGAAAAAACTTTTAATATTATCACTTAGAACTCCACCTTTTTTGTTTGACTGACTTAAAGGTTCAAAGACAAACATTTGAACATTTGGTGATAAACCTTCATCAATCACCTAACAATGTGCAATTTTATATGCACAATATATAATATGTGACACTATTATGTCAACATTTGTTAAATGGGTTCATGGTTTTACAAGATATTATCACAATCCACAACAATGTATGCAAAGCTCATTTCCATGTCGATGTCATACATTATTGGCATGAAGAATTTTAGTTAATTAAAAGAAGATGAAAACATATTCTTCTTTCAAATGGATGACAACATTTGAGAATAGTTATGCAAACATTATATAAAAAGAAATTACAATTATCTCTAGGATATGAACAACACACTAATGTAATAATGGGAATAATAAACAAATCCCTTCAACATGTTTTTATCAACAAAAATCATTGTATTTTAGTCAAAATATACACTTCCAAACCTAATTCACATTGTAAGGTATATGATTCAAAGATATTACCATTAACAAAAACATTGTCCCATGACATCATATAATTATTTAAAAAATGGACAAATGTTGAACAATTGTTTTACAAATATGCAAAATTTATTATCATGCAACAAATATCGCATTTGTGATTGATTGAAAAAATCTAAGTCTATATTATCACATTTAATGCAACTACATATTCAAAGAAACTTCAACAATAAACATAAAAAAATCTCCTTAAATAATTTTCCCAAAATACCCAAACCAAAACACCAACAAATTTATTCTTGCCCCATTAAAATCATTATACCAATATTATTTTAAATTCTAAAATGAAACACCTTAATTATACCAAGAAAATTGCATATGTATAATGGTTATTTAAGTTTTTTCAGAATTTATGAAAAACCATGAATAAATATGATATTAACAACATTATTTTTTATTAACTTCAACATAACCCTAAAAACTAACATGATAAGCCATGTGGGTTTGGTGAAATAAACTACTTATAGCCAAACAATTACAATAGTTACATTAACATGGCTTTGAAAACTTTAAAATTCCTTTGTAGGGTTTAGGGTTGAAAAATGCCTAGACATTAGCCCAAAATTTCACCACTAAGTAGGGTGTCGTGCTTGAAAAGATTCCCAAAGTTTGATGCCATTTGGACATTAGAGGTTAACATGGGGTAAGGTTTAGGGTTGAAAAATGCCTAAATATTAGCCTATATTTATAATAATTATAAGAAACTTGTTTAGTCCAAAATGTTATTTTAATGATAATATTAATGAATATGAATATTTTTAATATATATATATTTTAAAAATGTTAGCATTAATATGAATTAAACGTAAAAGAATAACTTTATTCTTAGGAAAAATTATTTTGAGGAAAAAATGAGCCCTAACCAACCAATAATATTTATTTAATTGTGGTTTCATCAGAAAAGTTTTTAAAAATCATATGACATCATATGATGTTAGTAGTGAAGAAAGAAAAAAGGTGTTGAATGAGGCATTAGGGGTTTTGTCACTTTACAATTCACTTTTGAAATCCTAAAAGCCGCATAGGATTTGTTGTTGTTTGTTTTTCTTGTAGAGAGTTCAACTTCACTATTGAAGTGCTCAAAGTTATGATATTTAGTGTTTAAGTCTAGGATATTTTTGTATTGTTTTCTTGTAAAGAAATGGAAAAGTGTTTTTTTTCCAAACTTGCAAAAGTGATATATATTGTTTTCTTATAGAGACCCTACAAATTCACACATGCACAACCAAAATGTGTTAGTTATTTCGAACCCCAAAATTTTCTTCTTCTCAAGCTTTATAATTTCATTTTTGTGTCTTGTTTTGAATTTTTCCTTCAAATTTATGAGTTTTCTTCATTTCTAAATCCATTGCATAGTTTTTAAATGCACTTCAAACAAAAAAAATTCATCTTTGAACTCTTTGCATTTTGTTTTTGTTTTTGTATTTGATGCCATGAAGAATAATCGTATTTTCTTTTTCACATTGCAATTGTGATCTAGGCAATTGTGAACAATTGAAGTTATTTTCAGCAATTCATTCCAACAACATTTTAGTCTATTTAATACTTGTTCGATTCCAAAAATTTCGATTTTCTTTTCATTTTTGCATCCATTGTAATTATGTATTTTAAAGATACACTTGCTACAAGGTTTATTGTATCAACACTATAGTGTAGAAGACCTCTATCTTCTATTATGTCTACATAATCTATATTTAGGGTTTTTTATCATGAGGGTAAATGCAAAAGTGAACCATTTTGCATGTGGTTATTTATTAATAAAAAATTCATTTGTTAATAGTAATGGACTTTTGAAGTTGAAAAATATTTGGTTGTCTAATTAGAACATCACAAAATGGAAAATTTTATATTAAATCACATTCCAAATTTCTTATTGGGACTCAATACATGATGTAATATAAGATGACAAACTTATATGAAGAATATTTTCTTTGAAAACCTTAACTGTTTAATAATTAAAGACTTTTGAAAGGTTAAAATTTGACAATATTTTCATAAGCCCATATGAGTTGCAACTTTGGTTGTTTTTCAATTTCTTTATCCTAAAACCATATTTTTTGAAAGTTTTAGATGGGGCATTATTCTTTTGGACTTTATGGGTTTTCTTTTTAAAACTTTCAAATTAAAAAATGACATTAGTTATATTGAATACAAGTATTCACTTAGATTTGGGAAGGTTTATAGGTGATTGAACATGTATTATTCAAAAATTAGAAAAAAAATATTTAAAAAAATAATAACCATGTCCATTTGAATCATTTAAAAGAATCTTGTATATTCTTATAAGGAGTGTAATTTTTTCTACTCTTGAGCCATTGAAAACTATGGTTATGTATACGTCTAGGGATTTCTAAATCAATTTGTTGCACATTTCAAAGTTTTCTTATTTTTCAAGCTTTGAAATGTGCAACAAATTAATGTAAAAATTGATATCTTTTCATGCTGTTGAATTCAAACTAAAATCTTTTATGTTGTAGAGTTCATTATGTTTAGACTTCTATTTTGTTTCGCATTCCTCATGTCAATGTAAATTTTTTTAATTCCAAATTCTCCATCTTCTAACGATTTCCTTAACATCATGATTAAGTCCTTGGAAAATCTTGTTCATTAACCATGAAATGAATTACATGTTTCTTGCAAGATCAATTGGGTCTTAAGCACTCATCACCATCAATGTAAGAACCTCACGAAACCTCACTTTCTCAATATGCAATACATAATATAGATCATTCTACTTTAGATAATACAATATAATACCACTCAACAATCGAAAACAACACTTGGTGACCACTAGGTGCAATCAACAAAGAGGAAAAAAAATCATTTAATGGCCTTTAGGTGCCCCTCTAGTTGATGATGAAGTAAAAAGGACTTGGTGGCCACCAAATGCCCTTTTAGTCCACGAAAGAAAAAAAATGGAGTTAGCGGCCACCAGGTACAACTCTAGTCAACTAAAAGGAAAAAATGCCCTTGGTGGCCACTAGCTGCTCCTTTAATCGATGGTGAAGAAAAAAAACACTTAGTGCCATTACATGCCCTTATAGTTGATGAAGAGGAAAAAATCGACTTTTTTTTGTGAGTACCAAGTGTCCCTCTAATTGATGACAAGGAAAAAAAACACCTAGTGGCCATTAGGTGTCCTTGTAGTCAACAAATAGAAAAAAAAAACCCCACATGTTAGCCACCAAGTGGCCATCCAACCAATAATGAGAGAAAAAGGCACCTGGTGGCCACTAGGTGCCCTTTTAATTGATGAAGATGAAAAAGCACACCTAGTGCCCATTAGGTGCCTTTTTAATTGACGAAAAGGAAAATAGGGACTGGGTAGTCATTAGCTGCCCTCCTAGTTGAAAAAAAGGAAAAAAGGCAGTTGGTGGCCACTAGGTACCTTTAACTTAAAAGTAAATGTAATTACAATTGGGATAAATATTGAAAAAATATTGAACATATTTAGCTGGATGTGAATCTTTTTGTAGGAATCCAACCAAAAATCCGTTAAACATTGTATTTAAAGTTTTGGGTTTATTTATGAATCTACATGAAATGGTTCCTGAATCGAACCCTAGAATTTGTGAAATAACATTATCCATTGTTTCATGGGGTATGGAACTAGTATCATTTGGCGTACAGGGACACCTTTTGTTGTAATGTTGTCATCCAAAACACCTTATAGGTTAAACTAAAGGCAGTTGGAAAAGTTTTTAAAATAATTAAATGACCTCTTTAATTGGGGGTATATTCAGCAAAACAAATCACCTTAAAAGCAGTAATCTTGTTTGTTGATAAAAAGGATAGCAAATTACGAATGTGTATTGATTATCATGCTTTAAACAAAATAACGATAAAAAATAATTACCCTTTACCTTGCATTTATGATCTTTTGGATTCACTCAATGGGGTTAAATACTTTAACTGAATTGATCTCAAGTCAAAAGTATTATCAAACCGCAATGCATATGAAGATGTGGAAAAAATGGCCATGAAGATTAGGTATGACTTGTACAAATTCTTGGTGATGCCATTCAAATTGTGCAACACTCCATCAACATCCACAACCCTCATGAATTCTATCTTCCATGATAAGTTAAACAAGTTCATGATCATTTACATTAATGACATTTTGGTGTACTTTAAGACAAGAGAAGAACATGTGGAACAGTTAGAATATGTTTTGAATAAGCTTCGTTAAAACAAACTTCGTTAAAACAAACTCTTTGGTAATAGGGTGAAAAGCAAATTTGCCCCTTGAAGATATGAACTTCCTAAGGCACATCCTATCAAAGGAAGGGATGAGGCCCAACATTAGGAAATTGCAAGCCATAAGAGATTGGAAAATACTAGTCGCAATCAAAGGAATATGATCCTTCCTAGGCTTTACTAACTTCTATTGAAAATTCATAAAAGGGTTTTCGCAGTTGGTGAAACTACTTTTGAATCTCCTCAAAAAAGAGTTGTCTTTTGAATGGAAAGAGAAGCAATAGAGGGCGTTTGAAGATTTGAAAGAAAATTTTTCATCCACCCCTATATTGAAGTTTCTAGACTTCACCAAACCGTTCGAAGTCCACACTAATGCAAATGACTTTGCTATTGGTGGGGTCTTCATGCAAAATGGGCACCCAATCACTTTCGAAAGCAAGAAGCTTTGTGGAGCATAATTGCAATGGCCAACTCATAAAAAGGAGTTGTATATCATCATGTGTTACTGAAAAATGTGGCAACATTACTTGGGGATGTACAAGACCAAAATCTTTACAAAAAAACATATCTTTGAAATATTTCGAAACCCAACCAAAGGCCTCAATGAAGTAACCGAGATGGCATCGTACCTTAACGTTGCTAGAAAATTTAATTCACAAGCCAAGACAAGACAACATAATCCCCAATGCATTGAGCATGAAGGAGTTATTTCAAGTGGAAAAACCCTTGACCAAGACTCAAGCACTAAGGGCCATTTTCCAAGGCAAAGGAAGCCTTGAACGAAAGATAAGGAGGCCTATGTGAAAGACCCACTCACTCAATATTATTTCAAGGAATTGCGTGAATGGAGGAAGGTGAAAGGCATCACCTTGAAAGAAAGATATATTATTTGGATGGAAATAATCCCGAATTAATGTGGTAGTAGGGAAGTTGCGCACAAAGATCATGCAAAAAGATCATGATGTGCCCATGTTAGGGCACTGTAGCAACAAACCACAAGAATGGATGGAGGAATAACATTCTATGAACCCAAAATGAAAGAAGATGTAGAACATTTTGTGCACACATGTGTGAAGTACAAAAACACAAAGTCCATATAAGAAAGAAATATGGATTATATAGACTTCTACCGATCCCAAGTGAGCAATGGTAGAGTGTTTCATGATTTCATGACCCAACTACCCAAATGGAATGGATGCCATTCTTGTGGTAGTTGATCGATTTTCCAAGTTAACGAAAATGGTTCTGATTAAAACGATCATGACAACTTTTGACTCATTAAAATTGTTCTTTGATATGTAGGTCAGGCAACATGGGATGCTGCAATTTATCATAAGTAATAGAGACGCCAAGTTTACGAAAGGCTTCTTAAAATATTTGTTTCGTTAAGGTGGGAATGAAATTGTTGTTCAACATAACATTACACCCACAAACCGATGTCCAAACAGAAAGGGTCAATGGGATGTTGAATCAATACTTTAGAAATTATGTGAGCATCGATCAAAAAGATTAGAGCAAACATCTAGGCATGGCGGAGTTTTGTTATAACTCCATGTAACACATTTGGCGATTAAAATGTCCTCGTTCGAATTAGCGTTGGGGAAAAAGGCTAAGAAGTTAATGGATTTAACCATTCCCATGGGATCAAGAAATCACTCCAAGGAAATTGTGGAGATGGTCAAGGGGCATGAAAAACAATATGCCCGAGATAAGAAGCTCTTGGAGTAGGCTCAAAAACGGTATGAAAAGCTTGCCAATAAAGCACAAAAACATGTGGAATTTGAAGTTGGGCAACACGTGTGGCTGAATATTTGGGATTTTAATATGCCAAAAGGATTAACCCCATATTTCATTGCCAAGTATGTGAGGCCTTATGAAATTTTGCATAAGCCACATCTTGATGTGTACACCTTGAAGTGGCATTTCCTACTTGGGTAAAAAGGATTTGGACCATGAAGCCTGGTCCAACACTATCTAGTGGCACATTTGTAACCTTCATCCAATGTGGTGACCAAAATTTTTAAGTTAAATTCGAAATGGATTATGAAGAAAGAAAAGATGGTCAAATAAGGGGAATTTGTAGAAGACGTTAGAAATGAACACACTAGGTGAAAACAAAAGACACACTCAATAATACCTCTTATGTTGAGAACATAAAGAGACAATGTGAACGATCTCCTTTGATCAAGAAGTAGTTAATCCTACCATTAAGTCGAAAGGAGAGGAGATGGCAGAAGTGCCAAAGGTAATCACCTAAAAATAACATCAATGAGGACGTTGACATCTTTAAAGTGGGGGAGAGTGACATGCCCTTTTGAGTGAACCCACAAGTGAGAGGATTCGCCTAGTTAGGGCCCAAGTTCGAACCACCGTGGGGGGGCCCCCATAGCAGCTTGGGTTGTAAGTTTAAATGCTGGGTTAGGTTTGATTCTCGGTTTGACAGCACTCATGAATCGCATAAGTGCTAGCAAAGTGAAGGGTTGAAGAAGGGGGCCAAATAAATGTCCTCAATGCACTAAGTCCTCAAATTAAACTAGTCTGTGATTAGGTCGAAAGACAAGAGATGGTAATCCCAAGCGACAATGCGTTAGACCACTTGGAAAGTCTACAACATGTTTTTAGTCCCACCCATTTGGAGGTCAGGATTAGCCCTAGGTTATGAAACAAAGTCTAAATGTTGGAGTTCACCAATGCGTGGTTTACCATGCATAGGTAGCATAGGTGTTTAGTAAGGCGCGTGAACAGAATGGAGTCAGGGCACCAAGGCGAAATTGTGTGATAGGAAGTGAAGGTTAATTTGAAACCTCAAATTTGTCTCGTCTCAAACAAAGAGCAAATTCATTTCACTAAATATTTTTTAAGAAACGAGATTAATGGGCGGTTCAAAGCAAAAGACATTCAACTTGCTTAAAGTTCTAACTTGGGAAGAATTTTAATTATGTTTAGATGAAAGATTTAAGGCACACCACCTAATGCTCAAAAACGGGATGGTGTCTTTGGAGCTCACCCAAGGGGATGGGGTAAAGTTCTTTGGTTCACTATGTATAAAAGTTTAGCACAAAACTAACTTTTGTTCCCCTTAAGCAAACGTTCATTGTGAGGTTGATTTTATTATGTGAATTGAAACCTTGGGTCCGGAACATAGTCTATCAAATGGGAGACATTTTGAAAACATGCGAAGGGTTGATGAAATTAATGAAATGCATGGAATACCATCGTCATCCATGTCACCATGGTGAATCTGAAAGTAAAGTCACTCAAAAGGACAATGTGACGCGCTCCCAAGTTCCTAGTTAAACCCAAGTTGGGTTTAGGTTACTCAAACAACGGAATTGTGAGGAACTCGGGGCACGCTCCGAGCTCTCAGCACTAGAAGGGGTAGAGGGGCATGCTGAAGTTCCGGGATGGGACTAGGAAGAGTGACAAGCTTTAGTTACTTACTTGAACTTGCATCAAACCAACCAACAAGTTGGTTAGTTCACTTTTTGGAGCACCTTTGGTGCTAAGACAAGCCACGAGCAACTCTAGACTCACAAAACTCATCACGGCTTGGATTCGGGGGAAGCCACCACCTTCCCCCATATAGTATTTTTTGCGTCTCTCCACGACACCTACATCTAAATGGCTTTTTGTCCCGGGATTCCCAAGGAGAAGTCCCGAAACTGTCCTAGTTTAGACTCCTCGGACTTTGCAAGGTCATAACTTTTTGCTCAAACCTCCGATTGGGATGAGGTTTGAAGCAACTCCTCGAGAGCTTTCCAATGGTGTGTCGCACTCCACCTGCACACATCGGGGTTGGGTCGATTCTTGACTTTTAATGGTTGGGAGTCAAATTGCCAGTTTGACTCACAACCCTTCTTTATGCCATAACTTATGTTGTAAATGTCCAAATGGCTCATGCGAGCCCATTTTCGATATCTACACTTCTATAACTTTCCAACAATATAAAGAACCCCCCAATGCGACGTGTTTTGACCCTTGCAACCGAACTCTAAAATTTCGAAAGTCCTGGAGGACTCCCAAGTCCCCATTTCGGGAGTGTGAATTTCATCCTCATTCTCTCTCAAAGTAGGGTTGCGAAACAATGTGGGACCAAGTAATGGAAACAAAAGCCAAAATAAACAAAAAGGATGCCACACAAACTTGGGCCTCACCACAACAAGGAAAAGTTGAATGGCAAATAACTTATGAAAAAAAAATATCAAAGGCAACCTTGTAAAGATGAAATGTTTCAACTATGACCACTAGGGCCATTTAGCGAAAGATTGTCACAAACCATTTCGAATAAGTGTTTATGTTTCCTAAAATAATTGTTTTTTACAAAAGGGCTTTGTGGCTGACATCAATGGTTGAAATCAGTGACAACAAAAGCAACACATTCAACTTAATAATATTAATAATGATTTGTTTTGTTATCTCTTGGATTCAAGAGTGACCACATGAACTTGTGGTGCAATAACCCTTAAACAAGTGCGTCCATTTGGGATTCACAAAGTTTAACAAGGTAGTTAAATGCAGATTTTTAAATTAGTGCATTTCTCCCCATTAGCAATTGACCAATTCCATTTAAATGTTTCCATTTTCCCATTCCCAAAGCATAATTTCCCATAATGCATATGTTTTAATCTGCAATAACAAAATGTTTAGGCACTCTTTTATTAACTTCATTCCAAACACAAAGTGAAGAATATTATCAAAATCCTAGAACCATACGCACAAAAAATTCAAGTATTCACATAAGTTCCATGCATGAAAATATATTAAATCTAATTTTAAAAATAAAAAAAATTCAAACATATTCCAATGTAAAAAATCAATGGAATTTATCTTATATTCCTCCCATTTTTTATGTCTTTCATCAATATCTCTTGTTGGACGATTATATTCAATCCATATTTGATGTGTGTGGATGAAGTTTTCCCAATAAATTGGGGATGATTCTTTTATTGCCTTCAAACTATTGAGCAAAATTGACATCTTACATAACTTCACAAGATTTTAAGACCACACAACAATTATTTAAAAATCAGAGTAATCATTCCTAATGTCCTTTGATAGATTTGGTAACTCAAGGATTTGTTGCACAATAGTTGAAAAAATATGTATATTTTTTAGATTCTAAACTAAGATTTTTAGAAAAAAAAATTCTATTGAAGCATAAGTTCATTATGATAATAGTATTTTTGCCACCTAGAAGAAGGTGATTATAGTCTTGAATTTACATAGTAAGTATATATTCTCAATTCAAATTTCTAGAGAAAAATAGTTTAATTTTTACATAAGCTTAATTTTACAGCCATGATAGTATGTTGGTTTTTTAGAAGGAAAAAATTCTACTTTTGAATATCGGCCCCTGACTTTGGATTCTCCCTTGTAGTTTCATCCAAATGGTTGGGGTCAATTGGCATAACAAACACTAGGCAAATGTATTCAATTGAGTTGTATCACATTATCATTACTTTTATTTCTTCCTTGTGTTTCTATAAGAGAAGATAATACACAATTTATCTTAACATGAGAACAAATTGATGAACAAGAATTTTAGCCCCCGTGATTGGTTTTTTTTTAGTGGGAAGAGGTCACCATACTCCCCCCTTATTATTGTGTCAACTAATTTACATTCGGTAACATCAAATGGTTTAAGTGTTTTTGAAGGACAAGGTCTTCAATTATCTTCTCCTTATCTTTTACCATCTTTTCCTTTTGGCCCTCTCAACCTATTTTTGCACTATCATTGAGCTTTCCACATCTGCAATAGGTAATTAGGATGGTGGAGTGTTTTTTTCATGTTCATTTTTATCCACATCAACTATTACCTTCATCTCATCCCATCTCCCTTTCAAATCTTTCCATGTTGGCTCTAGAAAGTTTTTGATGTTGAAGGCCCTTTATATGCTCAACGGTTGTAGACTTTCATTTAATCTTTTGGGATCACACACCAATCCCAATGTTTTTTTTTTCAATTGGTCAAATATACGTACAGTCACCTTTGATAGATCTCGCTTGTATTCCTGCAAATTTATCACCTTGGTTTCAAGATGTACATTAATTCCATTACTAATTATGACATGGAATTCAAAGATGGGGTTTGTTTCACTAAATTTTAAGTGAATTCACTGGTCTTAGTAAATAGGGACTAATTGGAAAATAGTGAATTCATTGGTCTAGTGAATGGGGACTAATGAACTGCACCCACATTTTGTAGTAGTGTGAGGTTATTCCAAGTACAATTTCTATTTTACAATCAACCTTTTTACAGGGTGGAAGGGCATTGGAGATCGAATTCATTCGTTAGAACCTCTAAAAATTTATTGAGTGAATCCAAAATACAAATAAAAGGTCGCTTTGCCCCTTGTGGCTTAGGTTCCCCTTAGGAAACTCTCAAAGACATCAAAACTAGAAAACTAAGTAGTTTTAAATTTACTAACTAAAACAACCAAGGTAATTCCCACTTCTGCCAATGCATAATTATAATTTATATTTAAATTCACTAACGTAAAGCCAATTTTGGCACGAATTTTCAACTTGCTTTTGTTGTGAAAAATGTTTATTTTGTAAGCATCCAAAAATGTGTTTTCGAAAATTACATCAAAATTATCTAAGTCACACAAGGTGAAAGCTTTAAGAAATTGAATTCCTTTGCAAAACAACCCAACACTTAATCTTACACTAAGCAAAGGTCTAGCTATGCCTTGTGTCAACTGCACCGTGATCGGGTATGTCACTAATTTGGTTTTGATTCCTAGTCATTCCATTGCTTGCGGGTCATGAATGAATTGGTCGTTCTTGAACCCAAGAGATAACACATAACTTTGTTATTTATCTTGCAATTTAACTTCAACAAACTAGAGGTTTCATTTTTGTGAACCCCTATTTCGGCCATGAAGCCCCCTTGGAAATTCAACTTACCTTGGGAAATGTAATCACTTACCCAAGGTGGCTTAGGGCAGTCCTCTGCCAGATGTCCATTGTTATCATAATTGAAAAACTTAATTCAGATAGGTCCCACTCGCCTTCTTTGTTAGTGATCCCTTGCCCAACGACTTTTCCTTGTTGCCTTAAGGCCCCTATTTACCTTAGCCCCACTTGCATTTGTTATGGCTTTTGCCTACACTACTTGGGCTAGTTTGATTCTCTTAGGTGATCTCACTTCCAATTTCACCCTTGGGGCGTGGAGGGCTTTTGTCCTCCATGCATTTCACCACTTTCATAAAACCTTGGTAGGTATTTGAAGTATCCGTCCTTTTATAAACAATCTTTTACATCCAAAGCTTTAGACTATGCAGGAAGATCAACTTCCTCGCATATTCGTCCTTTAGAAAGAACCATAGTCAACATTCAATTGAAGTTTTGCATGTAGGTGGCCAGAAAACCTATTCGATGGCCTAAGAGCTCCATCCTATCCCTGAGCACCAAGTGGTGTGGTGTGAACCTTCCATTCAATCGCAACTTGAATTCCTCTTAAGTGAGGGTTTCAAGGAGGTTGGGTGTTTCTTGTTTATGACACAGCCACCAGTCCCACATGTGTTCCTTGAAGAGAGTCTAAGCAAAATGGATCCATTCCTTGTTTATCTCGAGGCACAAAATTCCCATGTATGCCTACATTTGGTGCAAACACGATCACACTCTTTTTGTTTTGGTTTCCTTCCAAGTGAAGAAGTCCAACAATTTTACTTTCATGGCAACCTTGGTAGAACCCCCACTTGGAGTAGTACCAATGACACCCAACCCTTTTAGCAATTTAGCCCATGAACTTTGTAGTTTTGTTATTCTATGGTGCGACTTTTCTTTGTTGCACAATGAGGGTTTGGAAGGTGTCGAAGAGGGCTAAAAATTCTTTGGACATTTTATCCACCCCTGTTTGGTTCATTTCCCCTTCTTGTGCCTCAAGAATCTTGTCCCTTTGTGGACATTCTAAGGCCTGTTTGCCCCTTTTTCCCCTGCCTTGCTTATTTAAAGGAAGGATTAGCAAGGAATCACCATCCCCATTGGACTTAGACAACGAGTGAAAATCCACATGTTTAGGTAACTCCTCCCCTGGTTTAGGAACTTTTTCCTTCCCCTTACTCTTTTTCAAAATTATAATAGTATCGATGAGCCCACACTTGCTTCAATTTCACCCATGTTTAGTGCGACAAGGGAAGGAGTCCTTTCTTGGGCCAAAACTCTTTTTAGCCCAACCTCATCCTCCATGCTTCATCTTCTTCTTACTTTTACGGGGAGGGGCTTTTGCGGCCTCCTCCACCACTTCCCTGAAACTTTGAACCTCTTCTTCATGTAGTTCGTTAATGAAAGCCATTAGTGCATTCATTTCCTTTTGGTCTCCTTCCTCATGAAGGAGTTAGGCATCTTGCTTTAATTGCCTTATTGAAACCTGGCATAACCTAGTGTAATTTAACAAAACCCTCACTTGGGGGTGAATGTATCATCATTTTTATTAACAAGTGTGCATTTATGTATGAATAACAAAATTTGTAAATAATAATAAAAAATCATTTCTTAAAGGTGTGAAACTATGTACTCAAATCATTATTATGAAAATTAGCTTAGGTCAAAACAAGTGACCAACATTTTTGAAAATAAAAATTAAATGTAAGTAATAATGAGATGTATCATGCACATCAATAGTTTTCAATTTTTTTTTTTTTCAAAAGGGGGATGAAAGTAAAATAATGTGAGTTTTTTAATTTTTATTTTGAATAAAGGAGATTGTGAATCTTTTAAAAATTTTGGGTCCATTGAAAAAAATTCAATTTTTTTAATAAACTTTGTCATGTGTGAAGTTTGACTTTTGTTTTTATAAAAATCAAGTTTTATATTGGTTCGGATGATGAGTTTACATTTGGAAAACTAGTAAAACATTTGAACAATTTTTAAAAGTGTGTTATTATGAATAAAATGGCTAGGATATTTTTTTTCATGGGCCATGGCGATTTTTTTGGTTTTTGGTCTTGTCATTTTCTTGTTTTATGTGCTTTGGGTGGAATATTTGGTTAAAGATCATTTTTAAAAATTACAATAAAAAGATAAAAAGAAATTGAAAAATGATGAAATTTTTTTGGAAGTTATTATCATAATTAATGTGGGGGTGTAATTACAATACTAAAATGTTATGTTTATAGAATTTTTTTTTCAAACCATGTTTTTTGAAAAGTGATAAAACCTTTAAATATTCAATAAATTTTGGCATGCATGATTTCAAATCTTTATAAAAAAAACTTGTGTTTCACATGAACTTGTATGCATGAATTTTTATTTTGCAATTACTAAACCATCTATACAATCATTTAATTTTAAGTGATTCATAGGTTACAATTTATGTTCTAGGCATGAAGTTAATGAAAAAAATAAAAAAGGCAAAGGGAAAAAATGCAAGTTGTGCACCCCAAATAATTAATATGCATCACATTATATATAATTATAGTTATTTGCACTTTATAAGTAATTTGAAAAAATAATTTCATTATTAGTTCAATAAAATGATCAATAAGATTGTTATTTAAATTTTACTTATGAAGTATCATGACTATTGATGAAATCATTTTCATTTAGATTTTGATGTCATTTAATATTTAAATCTTAACATCATTTTGGAAAGATTTGTAAAAAAGGATGAACAACTTAGAAAATATAATCAATTATATTATATTGATTAAAGCCATTTATTGTTGTTGAATTGTAAGTTTAAAGACTTTGATTAATTAACACATGTTCACAACATCACTTATCAATTTAATAGTTTCATCAAGTTTTGGTTATGGTAACACATTGATTTCCCCAGCATAATCTCTTCAACATGAATCATGTAAATAACATCGATGATAGTAATGGCTATATAGCTAGACAACAATTTAACATCTAATGACATCAAGTTAAGAAGTCTATCTTGTAGAGGAAAATAATAAATTCAATGTTAAAAAAAACATTGTGGGAAATAATGAATTCAATGTTAAACAAAATATTGTGGGAAATAATGAATTCAATGTTAAACAAAACATTGTGGGAAATAATGAATTAATTTATCATCACTTTTCAACATTAATGGTCAATTAACATGATAATTTTTAACACAAGAAAATAAATATGAATTCAAAATTTTAGCAATTTAAAAAAATCATTAATTATTTTGAATTACAAGAAAATTGTTTAACTTACTTACATAATTTTAAATAAAAATATCAAAAATCACTTTTAAAATATTTGGATTCACCCAAAAAATATCTTATTTATTTAAATGTGTTTGTGGAAAGAAATTAGCTAATGTTTATTTTTAAAAATCAAACTCAAATATTTTAAAAACTTGAATCAAACATTATTATAATATTTACATAATACACTTCAATTTTAATTTCAAATTATTGCATTCTTTTTGGTTGATTTTAAATGATGATCAAAATACTTTAATGACACATGTTTTTCACTTTTCAAAACAAAAAACCTTAAGCCTAATGTCCTTGGATGCAAATTTTCAAATGCTATAATGATAAATACAATAAGATAAATCTCTCAATTTACCTTTTTTAAAAAGTGTAGGCAAAAGATTTAACCATTTATTTATCTTCTCATACCAAAATATGTGTCATTTAAAACTTTATAAAAACCTATGATCTTAATTCAATGAAAGCTCATGTCTAAATATTTCAATGTAAAAAAATTATGACTTGTTTATTTCGGAGTTTATAACTTTTTTGAACTCTTGGACTTGGGATCAAAAAAATTATGATAAATCAATAGAAGATGACTATAAATAATTGAATTGAAATAATAGTATGAATTGAAATCAAATAAATTTTCAATTGTGATTTAAACTTCAAAGCTTTCAAAGTTTAATTTTGAAAGCAAACAATCCACAACAAACAATTTTCATTAGTGCTTAAATGTTTAACTTGAGGTTAATTTGCATGGACCAAGCCACAATTTCATTTGACATTATACATATATAGTTTAATGTAAATTACGTGGTCATAATCTCAAGTAAAAACCAACATTAAATGAAATAAAAACTAACTTAACCAGATAAAATTAATTTTTATTAATTGGTTTGAATACTACAATAATTTATAATTTAAATGGTATCCAAGTGAAATTACTATATAAAACTACGTTTTTGCTACAATTTATGTGAATTAAACTAATCTTGCATTGATTGATCACTATGGGGGGAAAATAATTTCATTTTGTGTGTGCAAAACATGAATTTTGACTTTTGATTTAATATAACAATTAGGTGGTGAAACCCATTTTGGGTAAAATTTAATACTTCAAAATCCATAATGTTTAGTAATAATACGTTCAAATGGGTTCATGATTAGGTAATATATTTCCCAATATTATAATACTATAGTAGAAAATTAAGGGTTACACATATTACTTTAGTTCATGTTCATGTTAATAAAAATTAATATGATGAAACACTTATACCCATTAAAAAAAACTAATTAAGAAAATAAAAATGGTATAACACAAATTGAAATTTCATCAACAACAAAAGACAAATGGATTTCAATTATAGCTTTTACTTTCATGACTTCTGTCTTTCTCCTTTTTCTACCTTCTATGTTTAATGATTCAAATCATTACTTCATAATTCATTAAACACATTGTTAGCAAAAATAAGCACGAACATTAAGAGATTTGAGAGACACACAATGAAAAGATGCACAAAATGATTTCAAACTCCTAAACCTCATATTACAGGCACAACTCCTTCCATTTAATAAAACATTATTAGGCTTAGGAATTTGTGATCAGAAAAGGCATCTTCTTTCCACAACTCCAAAACATTAGGAAAAATCAAGAACTACTTGGAAGTTTGGGAATACATTCGATGATGGGTTGAAAGCAAAGTCAAAACCATACTTGATTAAAAAGCTATGAAGTTTGATAACCAATTTTCACCAGGTAGCACCATTTTTACACTCGAGTTTTGAGGTGGTTGGTTTTAGCTTGAACATAGGTTTTGATAGACAAGTCCTTCTTATAAGGTCTGTTGGTTGACTTGTTGCCTTGTAAAACAACACACTAGGTGTTTAATATTGTTTTGATGGAGTCTCTAGATTATGTAGACATCTTAAACTATTTGTTGTGATTTTCTAAAGATTTGTTGTGTATGTCACAATTGTTAACCAAATTCAAAAGATAATTGTGTATAAAATATTTGGAAATTTTCCTGCGTAATTATTTATTTGTACACAAAAACAAAATAGAAGATTGTGCACCATGCCTACCCTTCTACATGCCTTGAAAGCTTCTAACCATGAAATTGATTAATCATATATTCAGAGATTGTTTGTTGCATGAAGGATAAATGTTTTTTTGCTTCTAGGTTTGCTTCAGTTTCAATCAATGAATAAAAGCGAACCTTCTTGGTGACCTAGTTTTGATGCTTGTTTTCCTAAGTCAAACACTACCTATCACTAGCATAAGGCTTTGCAAATTTGGTTTCATCATTATTGGGAAATGTTTTTAATTAAATTAAACATGTTTGCCAAAGTAGTGATCTGTCCCTTTGAATACGGTATCCTCATCATGCTTAGAGTACCATCTTAACATGCCATTTTTTGATTTGCCAATTCCATCTTCAAGCTTCCCAAATGTACAACCACCTCCACTATAAATGTTATTCTTTGTAGCCCTAAACATAGGTTGTGCATCTTTATGTTCAAGTCTCTTTTGGCCAATTTGCACATTGTTAAGCAATGAGTCTTCATGATCAAGGAGATTTTCATCATCATCATCAAAAATAGGTTTCTGGATGTCACAGAGAAGTTCAATGTCTTGGGTTTTTATTCCCCATAAGTTCTTTAACACCAATTTTGTTGTAAAGAAGGTTGTAGTTTGCTACTTGAAACAACCCTAAACCTTTATGAACCTCCATGTCATTGGCATACTAACCTTGAGAAGCTTCCAATTTTCCATTTTTATCATCTCCACCATCATCATGTTTGTCCAACTTAATTTCATTACTATTTTCCTGCATCATAACATTCTATTTCAAAAGTGTATTAAGTAACTCCTTTCACTTGGTTTAGCAAGCCCAACTTCAACCCGTGTTGCTACAACTACATGATTTGTAGATGTAGTTGTTGCCCTTGTAGCTACTACTACATGAAGGCATTCCATCTCCCATTGTGCTTGTCCTTACATAGTTTGTTGCTACTGTTGATCAGAGTCTTCACTTTTCATGCAACATCCATTTCTATGACCTTCTTCAATGCCCAAACTTGTTTTGCACCATGAATTATTCCTGGAAACTTGTTTTGCCATTCTATTACAACCCCAAAAACGTTTCTGTTGGCATAAGAAGCTTTTTGTTGTTATTTTGCGCACCAACCCATCTCCTATTCTACTTTGTATTAATGGTTCATTGGTTTGGTTTAAAATCAATTACAAAAACAAAAACCTTAAAAACATTTCCATCGCAAGTCTACAAAACTCTTGTTAATGATATTTTACCATTGCAAACCAAAAGAAGATTAAATGTGGATGCCCATTACACACTTTGCTCGGTATAAGAAACACAAGTCCTGTTAAAATCCTTTTTTGCCATTACTTTGTTGCATAGTATTAGGCATCAAAAATGCTCCTACATGAACATTGTTAGCAAAATGTCACAACAAACTATCGTAGATGCTTTTAAGATTGCTTTCATCACGAAAAGCAAGAAGGGGAATAACATTTTTACAAAGGAGGAGAGGCAACTTTGCTATAGTTTTCTTCATGTTTCACAAGATCCCACAACAAGTACTAACTTGAGATCAATCACATTTTGGGACCGGATTCATGAGCACTATAATCAAAATCAGCATGTTTGTGGAGTTGAGTGACATGCTGGATCTCTTGAAACAAAGTGGGGATTCATTAAACATGACATTGCCAAATTTATTGGGCACTACAGAATAGTGGTGGCACTTTGTGAATCTAGGATTTTAGTAGAAAAAAATTTGCAAAAAACATTGGAACTGCACAAATCAAAGCACATAAAAATTTAAAGTTTTGTTTTCTTGCATTGTTGGTTTTTATTAAAAGATGTTTTTAAATGGGCATATTTTTGAGAGGATGTGAAAAAAATTTCTAATTTAAAATGACCTATCCTTGCTGAGCAAAGTGCATGTGTTGAATTTGAGACTTTGGAACCGCCACCACCAATGACATATGGTGGTTCAATTTTCAAAAGGCCTTAGGGGTCACGAGTTGCAAAGGAGGAGCAAAAACAATTGAAGTTTAAGGAATCAACTTTGTGAGTACATGCAAAAACCACCATCGACATCGCTGCTTCAACATTTAGAAAATCATGGAGGACCAAAACAAAATGCCTTATTCATAGTTTTTAATTCTAAACTTGTTTCGCAAGGGGCAAGGAATATTTCATGTTTTGAAGAAGGGAAGAACTTAAAAAGCTTCAAGCAAGGCTTCAACCCACCACCACAATTCCAGCAAATGTAAGCCTTCCCAAGGAAATTCTAAATCTAGCAACCTTGCACGATGATTCACATGAAAATGAAGATTCATTAACATTTGATAGTTCACCAATTCATTTGTGTAGAGTGGATCATAATCCACAAAATTCACCACAAAATTCACCATATGTAAGCAAGTTTTTGGAAATGTTTGATCTCCATTAAGAAATGAACCATGTCAATGATTGGTATGATGTCAATAGACATGTGGATAATACTAAAAAATGGGTGTTGACCAATTTTTTTGAACATACTAGAAATTTTATTTCAGTTTGCATTGTTGCCCTTTCAAGCCCACAAATGTTCAACAAGGTCATTTTTGAGGTTGTTATGGGTAACCACATTTTCAATTTAGGTGGTTCCTTGGTAGTAATCTTCAAAAGACAACCCTTGCTTCAAATGTGAAACATTGGATCCAACATTAAACAAATGTTTTAAATTACAATTGGATTCATCTTCTATGATTAAATTGTGCAAAATCACACACCCTATGATAATACTTTTGATTGTAGCCATGTCCCATTGTCTGCTTGGATTTTGAATATTGCAAAGCATGCTTGAAGCACCCCAAAACAATGTTCCACATCTTTTTTGGTTCTTTCTTGCATTTAAAAAAAATGTTGCATTTTCTCTCCTTGTGATTCATGAATTGTTTAAACAAAAATGCTCCATCGAAAATAGATTCCATTCGCAAGTAGGTAGTATTTTGGATATATATTGTCATTGACAACAAAATCCATGTCTTGGGCAGACCCTGGAAGCAAATTAGTGATAAGTGGTGACCTATCTAGCACGTTAATGTCATTGTTATTGCTAGGAAGATCGAAAAAAAAGGCCAAATCCAAAGTGATTGGTCTGCAACAACTTCAAGAATGATTAATCTATTGTCATCTTTATCTTGAAATTGCCCTTGCCAAGTAATTGGGCAAATTTTCCATCGATAATGCATATAATCCAAACTTGCAAACATACTTGGGAACCCTCGAGCTTCATTGATTTTGAGCTTGTTTCTCATTTAATGTATCATTTAATGTAGGTTACTTCAAATATTTGGTCTCAAACATTTCCTTAACAACCTTCACAAAAAGTTTTATTGCCTCCATTGTCATACTTTCTCCCATTTGGCAATACTCATCAACTGCATCAAGTGTGATTCCGTAAACTAAAATGCGCAATGCAACAATGCACTTTTGAATTGAGTTCAAGCCTATGTTGCCAAGTGCATCTCATTTTTGCAAGAAATACGAATCATGTGCATAAACACTTTCAAAAATTGGAAGAAACAATGTTTGCCTCATTTGGTACCTCCGCCTAAACAATTTATCATCATACATTGGTGATACGCAAAAATAATCCCTCGAGATCCTATCTTGTCCACATTGCCTTTCTCTCTTCAAATTAGGTTTTTGTTCTGAAAGTGAACCTCCATGCTTCCTCTTTCAAATTTCAAAATCAATGCCTATATGATTCATTATGAAAATGCTCAGAAAGAGGTCTTCACAATCGTCATCCTCAAGTGAGGCTTGAAAATTCTGCTGCAATCACTGTCTCCAACGCTCTATCACTCAAGAGTTGCAACCTTTTTTATGCAACCCCTCAAAATCCACTTTGAATCTCTTTGTGAAATATCCAGAAACTCTTCAGCGCTGTTCTAGTGTGGGGGGTGGGGTGGGGTGCAGTAGGGTAGTTTCTTAGAATTTACCAGCCCCTTCACTTGGGCTCCTGCACACACCCCGCTTCAGCAAATTTTCCGTGCTTGATGCAAGGGGGCGATGGAGATGCTCGAACTCCGCGAGCTTGAGCAAAATAAGCGAATGCTGGCAAACTTGCCAAATCGTTGTCTTCGAAATTGTGCGAAAGACGCGCACGATACCGCAATCGTGTGAGCGCTCGCTCGGTCGCTGGCTTGGTTTCAGATCAGCTGCGAAAACACAAACCCTACCTCTGAAGAACTTGAGCAAAACAAGCGAATGCTGGTCAGCCTGGGAAATGGGGTCCGTCTTCGAAATTGTGCGAAAGACGCGCGCGACACCACAATCGTCGGTTTGTGCCGAAATACAGAATCACGACACGACGCAAGTCGAATGCGAGCACCCCATGGTCGTCATGAAACACGTCATGCGCATGGAAGTTGCAATGAAGGAATAACGAGAATGATGGTGGTGTCTGTCGGCAGCACAGGAATCGCCACTTGGTTTCAGCCTTACCCGACGAGCGATCGGAACCAGACGAAAGACGCTTTGGAGATCGAGACAGTAACAGCAGAAGCAGCAGCAGCAGGAGGGAAGTAGCTACCTAACTAGCTGGTGAGTTAAGTAGAGAGATGCAGACTCCTCATCAGAAGAAGACGCTGCAACACGAAACCACCACCGATCCAATGCGGATCTGATGAGAATCGTACCAACTTCTTGATGCTCAACTCTCTCTCCACCATTCCCCGACCTGTGGCAGCAGTAGTGGGATCTGATTCTTCATACCCACAACGACAACTGTCGGGAATCCGCAGTTCTTGATCGGAAACATTCGACGACAATTGCTGCTGCAGCTTCTTCATCTAAACGTCATCACACCCGCTCGTCTCCCCGGAGTGCGGTGGGCCCCAAGAAAGTGTCTGTCTGCCATGGGTACCTAGATGTGTGGCGTGGAAAAGATGGATCGGAGATTTACGGTTGCATCTGAAAAGCAGAAAAGCCAGAGCCACAGAATGAGAGGGAGAAAGATTCTCTGAGAGAGAGAGAGAGAGAGAGAGAGAGACACACACACACACACACACACTCAAACGCTGATCTTGCTGGCCAATTCGAGGGAATGATGGCAGCAGCAGCAGGAGGCTAATCATCGAGCGCAAATGGCCATGGCGCTGGTGCAAGAGCGGGCTTGGAACCTCTCCTCCTGCTGCAGCTTGTTGCAGCAATCACGAGTTCATCAAAGCTTGCAAAAGGGAAAGAAGGAGGAGAACAACAAGATACAATACTGCTCCTCCAAGGAGGGGAAGAAGTTTGTGCGTAGTGGTGCGACGAGAGCGCAGGTAGAAGAGAAGAATGTTGTGAAGCAACGGGACGAGGAGTCGTCGTCGTCTAGAGGATGGTTCTACGACAAGTTCGTGGCAGAGAATACAATGGAAGCGAAGCTAGCCAAGTTCAAGGGAGATGTAGCAGCGAGGGGAGGCTATGTCGGCTCCTGGTTCCAGGATTCGTTCAAGTACACAGCATGGGTGGAGGTGCATCGGAAGCTGACGGAACGGGATCTGCAGAGTCTGGAATGCCAAGAGGCTTGCAAGCTTGCGAAATCCGGAGAAGCAATTCTGCTAGATTGTCGTGAGAGTCCGGAGTTTGTTGCTGAGCATGCGGAGGGAGCTTTCTCTGCTCCTCTCTTCAGACAAATCCAAGGGGACGACACCAAGGCCAATCTGCGAAGACTGGGTTATGCTCTGCTCACCAATTTCGCAGGCACGGAACGGAATCCGGCGTTTGTGGAAGCCGCCGTGACTGCAGTGGGAGGAGAGGAGAACAAGAAGAGCAAGTTGGTGATTGTCTATTGCGCCATTGGAGGTACTCTAGACACTTTTGTGGAGAGGAAAGGAGCCAAGGCCAAGAAGTTCAAGGACCCAGAACGCTTGTTTGGTAGACAATCCCGCAGCTTGAAAGCTGCTTACGAGTTGCTGGAAGCCGGCTTCACCAATGTTGTGCATCTCAAGGGAGGTTTCAACCAGTGGACACATTTGCAACTTCCTACTGCAACAACAACAACAGCAGCAGCACAAGGATCAACAGCACAAGGATGATGATGATGATGATGATGATGATAGTCTTCTTCTTCTTCTGCTGCTGCTGGCCTGTGAACTCATCACTATGGACATGGGAAAATTCAGCTGGGTTAGGGTGGAATTTTGGGGACCAAATGCTATCTGATTGAAGAGCTTGATATTATTATGTTGGAGAGCTTTTTCCAAGGGCTACATGACAAAACCTTTATCATCATCTTGTCCCTATTGGACATATTTTGAGGATGCTGATGTTCATTTTGTGAGATTTCTCACAACACATATTGGATTCCCTTCTTCACTTCCTTCAATTGTTGTTTCTCTTGCTGCTGTAGCTGGATGGGTAGCAACTGACCCATTTCATGATTTCCCAGATTAATTCTTTCCTTCACTGTCCTTCAATTCACTTCAATTGTCATTTATCTTGCTGTTGTAGCTGGATACAAAGCAACCAACCCATTTCATGATTTCCTGGATCAATTCCTTCCTTCATTATCCTTCAATTTACTTCCTTCAATTGTTGTTTCTCTTGCTGCTCCAACTGGATGGATAGCAAGCAACCCATCTCATGATTTCCTGGATTGATTTCTTCTTTCACTTTCCTTTCCATTCATTTCCTTCAATTGTTGTTCCTCTTGCTGCTGCAGCTGGATGGATACCAACCCATTTTGTGATTTCAGATTGTTTCCTTTCTTCGCTTTCCTTCCATTGTTTTCTTCCTGCAATTCATTGATGGACCAAATACCATTTCATGATTTCTCACAATCGATTCCTTCACTTCCTTCCATTGTTTTTTTTCCTGATTTCTCACAATCGATTCCTTCACTTCCTTCCATTGTTTTTTTTCCTGCAATTGATTTCCTTATTTGACTATTTCTCACATTGATTCCTATAACTTCCCCTTGATTGTTTCCTCTGAAATTGACTTCAGATGCATCATCCCATCCATTTGATTATCTCTCAATTTGATTCCTTCAGCTTCTGCTTGATTATTTCCTCTTCAATTGACTGATGCACATCCCATACGTTTGATGATTTCTAGATTTGATTCCTTCAGCTTCTGCTCTATTGTTTCCTCTTCAATTGACTGATACATCATCCTTACCATTTGATGATTTCTCAATTTGATTCCTTCAACTTCCCTCCATTCTCTCCTCTGCAATTGACTGATGGATCACATCGTCCATTTGAATTTGAAGAACTGATACATTCATACCATCCATTATGTATAATCTTAGCCCTTTGTTGGGAGCTGATGAAAGCAGTAGGTAGGCATGGTAGCTTGTTACTGCAATTTGTTATGAAGAAGGTGACAATGGTTGGACATTTTAAGTGATTGGACACATCCTCGGAAGGTTTTGATTGCCATCAATTGGCATGTTTCCTTCCAATTTTATGTTGTTGTGGAGATTTTCGTTGAATTTGCATAGATATGTAGATATGCCGATGATTCTTTTCAGTTGAGTGGAATGAGGAATAAAAGTGCATGGTGATTTGCAAAGTTTTACTTTGTTTATGAGGGATTTCATATCTTGTTGAATTGCTAGCTTTATGGTGAAGAAGTTGTTGATACCCAATTGTATCAAAAGTTGGTAGGACTATTTGCAATTAACTAATCTAATAATTCATTGTACCAAATATGTTGTACAAATGTCGCACTTTGGTTACTTTAGCTTTGAATTAGTTATAACTAGTTTACTTGTGTTGCCTATGCCATTGGCACAAGTTCAACTCTTTGTACCACACTAATTTCTCTTTTAGAAAACTAGTTTATGTAATCTATCTTTGAAGGAAAGTTGGTTGTTTTGTTTGTCATGTTCAGATTTCCCAAACCATGGCACCTCTTGCAGTGCTCTTGGTATTGTTGGAAAGCCTTCAATGAGTAAGAGTGCACCAAGTTGGGGTTTCATAATGTTTTGACCTATGATGGAGAAGTTATTGAATATTGAACAATTTTTTCATTCAAAATTTATTTAAATAAAAATAAATAAATTTATATGGGAATATTTGGATGTGCTTTTCATATTGTTGGAAAGCCTTTGATGAGTAAGATTTAATAAAGAAAATTTAGAAAATTTTAAACCTAAGGTGCAAAAGATATTAAAATTTGAGTAATTTTTGTCATTGAAAATTCAACTAAATTACAAAAATGGGTTTGAAGAGGAAAAACAACTAGAACACTTGGGTCAACAACACAATCTATACTAGTTTAGTCAAAATTTCAATGACAAAAACATTCAAAATCTAATATTTTCCATAATTGAAGTCTAAAATTTATGAACTTACTTCCATTAGATCCTAGTCATTAAGGCTTTCCAACAATACCAAGAAGGTGCCCCAATTACCTAATTTTTTAAGTTTTAATTTTCTTAATTTTCTTAATTTTTCAATGTCAAATCAAAGTGCAGTTGAGGGGTTCAAAACCTCACACATGCAACCTAGGTAAACAATCTAGTTTATGTAACTTTTATTTTTATGTAATTTAGTTAGGTATGTAGCGTAGGTCTGTTTTTAAGCTAGGATTCTTAGGTTAGATCCCTTAACCTTATTTAATAAGGCCTAACTATCACATGGCATCACACAAATGGACCAAAGAACTTCATTTTCTAGCATTAAGTTGCCATGTGATAATTTAGAAATTGACAATAAATTTTGTAGTTTGGCCTAGGCTGAAACATGGCAACTCAGAATTAAGAAAAAAATTTTAAATTTGATTTAGGCTTAAACTATTACATGGTGGCATGCTATTAACATTTATGTCTAAGTTGTTTAAATTAATCACATGGCAACAATGAATTAATAAAAAATATTAATTTATATAAAAAAAGTCTAAGTTATTGGATGCATTTTTTGTGATTGTGGTAAGAATGAGTACAATCATGAAAGATGAAAATTGCAAATGATATTTACGACTGACAATAAAGATACGATTAGAGACATTTACAACATGCATGTTTGGACTACATAGTCATGGAGTAGGGTAAGTGATCATATATAACATAAACAATTACAAATGTAGTCATAAGTATAACCCTAAAATGCCTATAGCCATATTCATGACATTCTATGCTTTTACCCATTTTTCATTCATGTGAATGTTGTATTGTTAATCAACCATCATATATTTTACACCAAAAATATTGCAAGGTAATGTGTGGCTTGCATTCTTTCACTTGCCATTACCTTCATGGATAATGTAATTTTGGTGTTTTCTATCAATCTATGTCAATTTTTATGATAGCCTTGAACCCATCCTACAACTTGAGTAGTCTCCTTTTCAAAAACCATAAACCATGAAACCCCTTCCTTGCCATGTTTTGAAAAAGTGCCATAAATCGTTAAACTTGTTGCCCTCAATTTGGGGAAAGTTTGACAAGAACTTTATTTCAAGATTTTCATAGAATGGAACAAAACATACAAAACAAACAAACAACCTTCTAGATTGAGGATAGGTTGTTTTTATATTTTCCAAATGAGATTTTGATTGAGAATGAATCATAGTATGTTTTCTCATTTGATCCTTGAATTATATCAAATTTTTGGTAATATTTTAATTGGGCCTTTGGTTCTTGACTATATGTATTCTTAAATAATATTGATATGATATGTCATTAAATAAAAGTCAAAATTCTCAAAGTATTATTTTGTTTCAATGAATATTGGAGAGTTTTGCCCCTTTAACGAATCATGTCACCTTCTTCTCACTCATTTTGAAGTTGTTCTGTGTCATGTTTCAAACATTCTAGCAATTGTTTTTGCAAAAGTTGTGGATCTTTGCAAAAAACACATTGAGAAGCTTCCAATTAAACTTGTTTGAAAGAGAGTTTGTAGACACTTGAAACAAAGTATATAAAATCAATGAATTCAAATAAAAAATTTGATTTGCTCCCATTTTAAGTGGAGCAATAGCAAGGCAAAGTGAACCAACAGACATCAATGCAACATGAAGGAATGAATGATGGGCAGACATGAAACACTTTTCCATTGGGTTTCAGTTCCCTTGCTAACCATGGTGGTCAGTTGAGTTTCTGTTTCTGCTATGCACTTACTAATAACCCATTAGCATTTGCTTATGCATTTAACCATCTACTTGAATGGTTAGCACTGTGGTTAGCTATGTAGAACTAATCCACATTCATGTACCTAACTAGTAGCCAGCAAGTGCCTTACTTGGCTACATAGTAACAACTTAAATTCTAGTGATAACATAAATGCACAAGCTAAACACTTAGTGTTTAGTGCGATTCCTCCTCATCCTTAATACTTATGAGAGGATCATAATATAATCGGCAATACTAGAGTACCTTGGCGGCTTTGGTACAACTTTTATTATTTTTAGAAATTCTGAAAATTTTCAAAAACATATTTCTGAAAGCAAAAAAATTTGTGAAGGAAAAGCAAGATTTTCTTGGAATATTTAGGAATATTTCAATTCTCAAAATGGATTCGTAAAATCTAATTAACCATTGCTAATCACTGTGGTTAGCTTTGAGACCGGAATACAACCAAAAAGGGTTTCCTGTCTACACACTATGTATCTTGCAAAATGATCTTGTTCACTTTGGCCAAATCTTTGCATAAAAAGATGCCAAAGGTCACAGCTCATCCTGCCCATACTATCTGCAAACAGGGGCAAGGGGCAGCTTCAACACATGTGTCTCCAATAATTAATTAATTTTGAAGATTCCATGTTAGAAAAAAAAATAAATTCCCAAAAAATCAAAAATATTATCTAGTTTCTCCTTCACAAAGTTTTGTTCTTTCAGAAAAGTATTTATTGAAAATTTCAACATTTTTGTGAATAATATAATTAGTGTGGACTTCAGCTGCTTGCCAAGGCACCACAACATCAGCATTTTGTGGGTGCAAATTGTGCCAAATTGTGAAGAATTAAAAATATAAAGAGAATATTCTGTTACAAAATTCCCATTTTTTTCTGAAAATAATTTGCCAAATTTTGAATTTTCTTTTGCCACATTTGGTCTCTGATTTTAATTTGCGAGCATTTTCTTAACTAGTGTTTCCAGATGCTCGCCAGGCGATGGATTGGATTTGGGTCCACTTGGAATCAGGGATTTTACCCAATTTTGTGATGTAGCCACACTGGCGATCATCCCCAAGAGGAAGTAGCCAAATTTGGCTAGAGGTCAGTCAGAGAGGAAAGTAGGTAGAACATTTTAACAACCGTGCTGGAATATTTTGGCGAGCTCCTGAAACCTATTGGAATATTTTGGCGACCTGCTGGAACCTATTGTCTAAATATGGCGATTTCGGAAATGCATCTGATGTAGCTTGGGATGCTAGAGAGAGAGACAGAGAGACAGAGACAGAGAGAGGGATTTGCATTTGGGTGTGTGCTTCGGATGCTCTTGTTCTCGTGTACTGAATTGTGAGGAAGAGTGAGAACAATTGCTCAAGGTTTTTGCTCAAGAAATAATGTCTTCTTCTTCATCATATCATCAGTGCAGCAAGTGCAGTTGTTGCAGTACGCAGCTCTTTTCTAGACCCCAAGAGCATCAGCAGTAGTAGTAGCAGCAGCAGCTGCATCACCACCCCATGCCACAGATGGAGTTCGACCAGGAGGAGGAGCTTGCTGCTATGTGTCTGCATGCACTCGCAATTGCACTATACCCATCAACAACTTTTGCAGTACCCCACACTTCTTCTTCTTTCTCCCAGAGCGCACCGGATAGAAACAGAGGCGCCAGTCAGAGATCACGGGAATTGTAAGCTTTCTTTCTTTCTTCTGTTGTTCCTCTCTATCTACTGCCTTCTTCTTCTTTCTCTGTCTCTCTTAGTTTTAGAGTTTGTCGAAAAATCTTGACCTGATGATTGTAGTGATATCTTCTGAAGCAAATGGAAAGTTTTGGACACAATCTATGCCATACCTCATTATCATGGCTTCTATATGATCGAAGTACATGATTTAATAGGAATTTTTTTCTACAGTTCCTGGAGGTCAGAGAGAGAAGCTGTGGCGGGAGTTCTTTTTGGATCCTTCACAATGGTGGGATCACAGACCAGAGAAGGTAACTGAATTTCAATTCAATCTTGCCAGACTTCACATGTCAATGGAGCCTTAGGTCTTCTTGTTGGTGTCAATCTTGTTGCTCTCTCTGTGTCTCTGTGTCTATCTTGTGGTTGCTGTCCTGCCATGGTTTAGACTTTGGTGGAAATTCTTTTCAGATCCTTTGCACTGGTGGGATAGTACTAGTAGGCTGTTGGCTGGAGAAGGTAAGTAAATGCAATATGCCATGACAAAATTTTCTTGCTGATGGAGAATGTCAGTGTGACTTTCTCTGTCCTTATGATAGCATTGATGATGTGTGGGATGTGGAGAAGACATGGCTTGTCAGCCTGATCTGAATTTCTGCTTGTAGACAAATGAAAGGTATCCAGATTTCAAGCATAAGAAGACAAAGGAAACACTCTGACTTAAGGACGGACAAAACCCACCATAGGTGGCAGCAGAGATGGCTTCAATGGCACCAGGCACAGTGCAATTGAACATTTTTGCATGGAATAGGAAGCTTAACAAATATTTGAAGGATAGGCAACCCAAGAATGCCATGCAGCTTTTTTGACAAATGCTGCAACAAGAGGGAATGAATCCTGACAAGTTCACTTTTGTTCAAGTGGTTAATGCATGTTCTGGTTTAGGAGCACTTGATGATGGCAGGCTTGTTCATGAACAGCTCATTCAAAGTGGTTGCGAGTCTGATGTCTTTGTGGGAAGTAGCTTGATTGACATGTATTCAAAATGTGGGAGCATTGAGGATGCTTGCCAAGTGTTCAACAAGATGCCATCTCAAATTGTGGTCACTTGGACCACTATGATATGGGAACATGTGAAATGGGGCAAGGGCAGAAGGCACTGGAACTATTTCGACAAATGCAGGAGGAGGGTGTGTGTCCCAACTCTTTTACCTTTGTGGGGGTTTTGAATGCATGTGCCAGCATAGTTGCACTTGAAGAGGGCAGGTGTGCTCATGAGCAGATCATGCAAAGTGGATGGGATTCAGATTTGTTTGTGGGGAGTAGCTTGGTGGACATGTATGCAAAATGTGGGAGCATGGAAGATGCTTGGAAAGTGTTCAACAAGATGCCATCTTGAGATGTGGTCACTTGGACAAGCATGATATTGGGACATGTGTAATGTGGGCAGGGTCAGAAGGCGCTGGAACTATTTCAACAAATGCAACAGGAAGGTGTTCTGCCAGACTCTGTTACTTTTGTGGGGGTGCTGAATGCATGTGCCAGTTTAGTTGCACTTGAAGGGCAGGTGTGCTCATGAGCAGATCATTCAAAGTGGATGGGATTCAGATGTCTTTGTGGGGAGTAGCTTGGTTAACATGTATGCAAAATGTGGGTGCATGGAGGATGCTGAGAGAGTGTTCTACAAGATGCCATCATGTAATGTGGTCACTTGGAATGCCATGATATTGGGACATGTGAAATGTGGGCAAGGCCAGAAGGCGCTGGAACTATTTCGACAAATGAAACAGGAAGGTGTGCCTCCAGATTGTTACGTTTGTGGGGGTGTTAAATGCATGTGCCAGAGTGGTTGCACTTGAAGAGGGCAGGTGTGCTCATGAGCAAATCATTCAAAGTAGATGGCATTCAGATGTTTGTGTGGGCAGTAGCTTGGTGGACATGTATGCAAAATGTGGGAGCATGGAGGATGCTTGGAGAGTGTTCAACAAGATGCCATCTTGAGATGTAGTTACTTGCAATGCCATACTCGGAGGATGTGCCATGCATGGGCATGCTAAGGAAGCTCTTAAACATTTTCAATGGATGTGTGAAGAAGGTGTACAACCAGATGATTTCACTTTTGTTTGTCTTCTGTCAGGTTGTAGCCATGCAGGTTTGGTGGATGAAGGCATGTGCTGTTATGCTTCAATGGCCATGAGTCCATATGATTTCTGCAAAATTGGAACATTACACCTGCATGGTTGACACAATGCCCTGTAAACCACATGTGGCTGCATGGATGTCTTTGCTTGGTGCTTGCAGAATTCATGGTAATGTGGAGATGGGAGAACGTGTTGCTAAACTAGTTCTTGAATTGGAGCCTGAAAATGCTGCTGCTTATGTGCTGCTATCAAACATCTTTGCTGCTGCAGGCAGCAGGCATCTCTGTGACAGTGTTGAATGGCATTGAAAAGAAAAAGGTGTGTGAAGAAACAGCTGGATCTCACCTGGATTGAAGTGAATAATGAGGTGCATATGTTTGTAGGAGATGATCAACACCACCCTCAAATGATTGAAATCTGTGCAGAACTGCAAAGATCATGAAGGCTCATGCATGATGCTGGGTATGTGCCTTATATGAAATTTGTTCTGCATGATGTGGAAGAAGAAGAAGAAGAAGAAGAAAAGGTGTTTTGTTTGTGTGACCATAGCGAGAAACTGGCTATTGCATTGGGGGTCATCAACACAGCTCCTGGTGCTCCACTCCGAATAATGAAAACTCTGCAGGTTTGTGAAGATTGCCACACTTCCACAAAGTTCATTTAAAAAATAGTTGGAAGAGCAATCGTGGCGAGGGATGCCAATTGCTTTCATTGCTTTGAGGATGGTGTTTGTTCTTGCATGAACTATTGGTGATGTCAGTAGTTCTTCTTGTCAATTGCTACATCAAGCTCATTTTGGTTGTAGCATGCCTGATCAGATGTCTCTGAAGAGCATGCCTGATAGTATAATTATGTTGCTATAGTTGAGCACCCTTTCCAGATGTGGTACCACTGCAAAAGCAGCAATGGAGCCTCCTTTAGTTTTGATTTCCTGCCACTACCCATTTGTACCACATACCTAGTTGGTGCCTCTTTTCTGTTACGTACAAAGTTATTTTGGAAATTGGGTGGAATTTGAGACTCCCCAAGGGGTTTCTGCTACATTAGAAATTATTCCACTCCTGACCACAATAAGTTACTGATTCAGAGTTGTTCAATTTGCTGTTGCACTTGACTATTGGGTCATTTCAGAAGGCACTTGTGTGGATTCCCAAACTACCTCTGTGAAGTTTCTCTCATTTGTTCTCCATCCTCTGCTTTGAGTAGTGGGAATGTGATTGTGGGCAGTGGGTACTATACATGTGTGTTGCTCCACAACATGTCTATTACTGCTGCTGTTTTTCAAACCCTTCCTCAGTTTTTGGTTTTGTTTCAATTTGTTCTTTCAGCTTTAGGTTCCTTGTCTTCATGCTCACTGATTTGTTGCTGTTAGATTGTTGATTTGAAAGTTCCTCCTTGTAAGTTGGTCATCTTGGTCATCTCTCAATTCAACTATTCAAGTTGAATCATGTTGAGAAATTGTCAGTACTGATGAAGACATATGTTCTAGCTAAGAACACTATTGCCTACAGGTTGAGAGGAAGCTGTCATCAACAGTGCAATAGTGTGCCTGGATTTGCTCGATGTCAATGGTCTGGGTAAAAGTATCACCCATTTTATTGCAGTTGATGTCCTGCAAGAAAGTACTGTTTGGATCACTGTGTGTTTGTTGACAGCAGCTCCTAGACACTACAATTTCCCGTGGATTCAAGGATCATTGAGTTTTTTCTGAGCAGTATAAAACAAGTGAAGACACAAATGTTAAGTATAAAACAAATGAACACACAATTGATTGAGTTGTCCAGTACTAAGTCTTGGGGTAATGATTCATTGAGTGCTGTTGACACATAACAACATCAACCAAACAGCAGAATGGGACAATTTACCATAATGATGCCAGAAAGGTTTCAAGCAAATCATGCCTTACTTGGGAGCCTTTCAATCTCAAGAGGAATGACAAGAATTATGTTGAGATGCTCTCTTCTTTCTGTGCTCTCATGATCTGTGTCACAATGCAAATGCAATTTGGGAGTGACAAAGATGACTGACAAAATAGACATAGAAGAAACATATGAATGTTCAAAATTATTTGCAACTTATCTCCAGCTGATATTTGGAGCTCTTTTTATCAGTTTTATTTCATGTTTAGGATATACACATATCTTGGTTGTGACAAATCTAGTGACTTTTTGGCAAATGCAGATTTTGGTGAATCATCTTCACACAACTCTAATTTTTCCAGGAATTGATTACCTACAGGAACATCTCTATTGTGCTCAAACCCCAAAGGAAAAAGGAGATTATTTTGCTTACAAATTTAGTGAGCTCTGGTGCAATGCATGAAGGAAAGAGCTTTGCAAGAAGGCACATTAATCCTCTTGTAAGTGAGATGTTTATCATTGATGAGGAGCACAGAGCTGTAGTGGTTCAGGATTAAACTTGGTGCATTATTTTCATAGCATATGATTAAGATATTGGACTGGCAGGTGGAGAAAATATGAAGATGGTCCAGCAATTCCTTGGGGGTTTAGTTAGCACTTCAACCTTTAACACTTGGGGTTTTAGGAAATTATTTTAGAGTCTATGAATTCTTGTTTCAACACTAGTATGAAATGATCAAGATGATCCTTAATCAAGTGTAATGTGAAAATGGCACTCTCAAAATTTTTGAACCTAGCTACAGGATTTTTTTGTTGCACTTATGGTGTAGTAAGTTGGCTGAGAATACTACTTTTTTGTGTGCTGCTTGTACAAGGTCCTGAGTAGAGGCATCACCATGGGCTGCAATTACTCATAGGGGAGATGGTGGCAAAACTCAGGGGGAAGCAATACCATTTTCACTAAAGGAAACAGGCTGCTGAAGCTCAAAAAATGTAGCATTGGTTGCTTCTGGAGATTATGGAGAGGGGAATTGGGTTGGCATGTGGACAAAAAATTTCTAGAGGTGGAAGGGCAGGGGATAGGAGATTGAGTGAGTTAGGAATGGGACCTGATTTTTCTACTCTGAGGGAGCGAGTTGAAGAATGATCACTGCACTTGGGACATGATGTACAAAACTGTTGATGAATGACCAAGTTTTCTTTTTGTCTTCTGCTGCATAAAGTTGGTGTTCACAAGTTTGTGTGCTTTGGAGTTCTTAGTGCTGCCCAGTTGTTCTCAGTGTAGTTATGAAGGATTCTGAGAGTAGGGCCTGAGGATGGCCCAGTTGCTAGCTATCAGTGAGAGAGCAACATAGGGTTTTGCAACTGTGTGAGTGAGAGAACTCTTGGATGCAACTTGTGTGTGTTTTGAGTGATGAATAGTGAGAAATAGAGTGGGATGCTGTGAGACTTAGGGTGGCTGGCTGGGTTCTGTAACTATGTTGCTGCTATTGAGCAAGAAAGGGTACTCTCCCCTGTTCTCTTTTTAGACACAAAGTTTGTGGGTCATTTAGCACAAGGAGGTCACTTAAGCCAATCTACTTCTGGACCATAAGAGTTGGGTATTTATGTCATAGAAACCCAAAGGTATGGATAGTTGATCAAGTAATTCCCTTTCTTTTGACAATTCAAGTCCCACTCCATCACCTAAGAATTGGCAAAAGAAGCATATGGGCATTGGGTCTGTGCTTCTTATCCCACACCCACCTACTACTGGTATATTTTCTAACTCCAGGATGAAATTTGGCATAAGAAGTGGGAAATTGGAATTGGACATGTGCATGGTTAATGAAAAATTGTCAAATTTTTCATTGCAAGGTTCCCATGTTATTTGGTATAAGTGTTGCAGATTATTCTCTAGCATATAAAAGATTAAAAAATGAATCAAACTAAAGTAAAATGTCACAAAATACTTTGTAATTTGCAACTAATTTCCCTGCATATTCTTCCTTCCTTCATGTAAAGCCTTCCCAAATTTTTTGCCATTCTAGAGTAGTGCCCCTTAGGAAGGGTAATATTCCCTTCACAAGTGGGACTTAGCACTGACGTGGTCACCTTATAAGCTCTTCTGTTTTAAAATGCACCTTCGGGGAGGTTGGGTGGGTATATCCATTTTAATATACCAGACAGGTAAGGGTAAATATAAAAGCCTGAAACATATATCAGCCAGGTAAAACCTAAAGGTAAAAAAGAAATTTGAACCTGGTTAATGTATAGGGTAGATAGGTCAGTGAGCAAACACTTAAGAACTCAAGTGAGTTAGAATCCTAACACATTGTTCCTCTGATTTTGAAGCTCCAAGAAAATTTTTAGCCCTCAACCTAGCGGTTCCAATGCCCCCAAAAATCTCTCAATTCTGTAAGGTAATGGGCAAGATATGGGGTGTTAGGGGGTTTAGTGTTTGATGATGGGTGACTTAGAACAAATTAGGATTTCAAGCTTACTGTCTTTGATTGTTGCATCTTTGCCTCTAGAATACAAAGAAGTTTTGTAAAGTCCTAGTTGGCGCATGCATTAGGTTTTAAATCACTCAAGACAGACTAAAGATGAGGAAGATATGGGGCTGGAACTAGAGAGGGGTTTAGAGCCATCTTTTCAAAAAAATTGAAAAAAACTATCATTCATCCTCTTCCTGTGTATTTTGCATTGCTCTTTTACTTCTGACACTCAAAGAACATTTGTAACCCTCTAGGTTGCAAATCTAACTACACAAAAATCATTTGGTTAAAGAATTAGAAAATATTGAAAAGTGTTTGATGACAAGTATGTGTTCAGTGATGGGTGGTTCTATCTTATAGGCTGTGCAAAATTATGTGTCTAGGTGAAGTGTAGTTGGGGGGAGCTTTAAAAGGGTAAAAAATATTGTTGTGAGGGTATCCAGTTTCCAGAGTTAAAATCGGGGGTTGAAGCTATGAGCCATACTCAAGTTCACATCTTTTTGTTGGAACTAGCACAAGAACTAAACATTGGAACTAATCTTTTGCTAGATCCAAATTTGAAATTAAAATCATGAAAATACATTCTTAAAAATAAGGGCAGGTTCTTTACATAGGCAGGTTGACTTTTTATTTGAAAAATTGACAAATAGGTTGACAAGTAGGCTCAATTTCAAAGCTGAATATTAATTTTTATTAGTTATTGAACTCCATAACTATATCAACCCTGATTTTAATTTGATATAAAAATTTTTATTTATACAATATCTAGCATAAAGAAGTGTGTAATGTCTACATGGAATTGGATTTGGTTTTGAATCGGGCTTGGAGGTTTTTTAATTTGAAAAAATGTGTCAAAATTAGAATTGCAAGGTTTTAAAATGGAAAAAATTGGGTGCAAACTTGCACTTG
>Ga0209611_10000296_pt1 | contig 68262 bp, 47 predicted proteins | sample S1TSphgellanicum_3_FD_187693 | JGI IMG/M metagenome (GOLD analysis project Ga0209611, IMG submission 187693) | Host-associated microbial communities from peat moss isolated from Minnesota, USA - S1T2_Fc - Sphagnum magellanicum MG (SPAdes) (version 2) | ecosystem: Host-associated > Plants > Peat...
TTTTGTAGTTGATAGTTTGATTGAATGTAGATGTGATCAAATATGTTGTGCAGGGAATTTTGGTAATCATTACCAAAAATGTTGTCGTGAAAATGTTGTGTCTACCTCAAGCCAGAATCATGAAGCCACCTATGATGCAATCTATAAAAATGGTGTACCTTTGCATTCAAATGTCACCATTTAATGTAGTTGTGTAAAAGGAAGGTTGGACAGTTTCCCAATTGAAGGGGAAGTATGCCACTCGACTTTCGATCTTGATTCAAGCTATTTGGTTGAAGGGGAGTTGTGGAACGTATGTCAACAAAAAGCTCATGCTTTTGGTGGCCCTTGCCAAACTTAAAATTTTGATAAATTGGGCTTAAATTGTCTTTAACAACTTGCATTCTAGGTTGTGGGATTTGTCCACAACAATCAAACTAAAAAAAATAAACCTTGGGAAGGAGGAAAATTTTGGTGTAGCCCAAGTTGTCGATATCATCTTTCAAAACTGGTTTTTGGTTGACCCCACTTTTTAGATATCAAAATTTGAAAATGAAGATGAAGAGGAGGATAACTTTTTAATAGAACTCAATATTGATGTGAAGAGGAAGGGGCCGGAAACGTCTTCTTAGGCCAAGCCTATCGACCTTGATAGTCCTCCCCAAACTCAACTAAAAGTTAATTAATTGAACCAACAATCATTTTCTAATTTTGCACAAAAAAAAGACATATTGCTAGTATTGGGCAGTTTATACATGGGATGTTTACAACAACGACCTCTAGTCCCCTCACTAGGGAAAAAGACACTTGTTGAATGATCTCCATCTTGAAAGTCTAGTCGGATGAAGTAGGATAGGACCAATAGTCCAAATCCGAACGCACCATTAGAAACTTCACCTCTAAGGCTTGCCCTCACATTTTCTGATACGATACCTTCACACACCTAGTCTTTGTCCCAAAGGTTGCATGATAGGTTACAAGGTGAGGGTATTCCCATTGATCATATAATAGAAATGGACATTACCCCGAACTTCAATTTTGGTGGGACCTAAGCAAGGTCCCCCCCCCTCTAAGGCTTGCCCTCACATTTTCCGATACCATACCTTCACACACCTAGTATTTATCCCAAAGGTTGCATGCTAGGTTACAAGGTGAAGGTATTCCCATTGATCATATACTAGAAATGGACACTCCCCAAACTTTAATTTTGGTGGGACCTAAGCAAGGTCCCCACCCCCTCTAAGGTTTGCCCTCACATTTTCCGATACCATACCTTCACACACCTAGTTTTTATCCCAAAGGTTGCATGTTAGGTTACAAGGTGAAGGTATTCCCATTGATCATATACTAGAAATGGACACTCCCCCAAACTTCAATTTTGGTGGGACCTAAGCAAGGTCCCCCCCCCAACGAGATGTAGAAGCATCATTTTCAGTACACCTCTTTCACACCCTTGGTTTGGTGGGGACAAGACCTCCACCAAAAAAGGAATCTTTTCCCTAGTAGTCTTCTCTGCAAGGTTTGGAGGACCACTTATGTGTTTCTAGTACAAATGTGCAAACGATACACATGTTGAGGCATACTTTTGAAACAACTAATACCAAATAAGAGGTTACGCTTGAAGGTGCTATCAACACAAAGGTTGAGGTCTTATGTTTGAAGAACAAATTACACCAAGCACAAACAGAAGCTCGGCAATATGCTTTGATGATCTAGGCACTGGAATCTATCAAATCCAACTTTGTGGATATGCAAACTTGGTTGGATAAGATTCTTGTTGAAAACAAGGAATATTAAATTCAACTTCCTACCCTCCAAAATAAGTTGTCCATTGTTCAAGTTGATCTATATAATTTACAGGTCAAAAGGCATGAGTTGGAGGTTGAGCACCAAAAAGTGGAAATGAACCAAAAATCATTGGAGCTAGCTACTACCATGGATGCGTGCGAGCTTTGAATTACAACAAAATAAGCCAAGCGTCTTGAGAAAGAGAATGCAGACTTAAATGTGAAGCTACACTCCCAAGTTGACAATTTGAGGGAGTTTATCGAAACCATTGAGTGCTTACAACTAAGTATCCAAGAGCTATTGTGCCATGCTCCCATCACTAAAAAACAATTGGAGGACCTATAACAACAAATTTGATAGTTTACCCAAAAGGCCAAGGAGGCAAATTACACCTTTCACCGATGGCTAAGTTGGAAGGGATTAGAATTGAAAATGCGTTCATGAAGGCAAAGCTCATCATCTATTAGTAAAACATTAGGAAGAATCAGGCTAAATAATGGGAATTTTACAAGGCACGGATAACCGAAATTCTAAATGAGGCCTTTTTAATTATCGAAAAGACGAGGACTTGTACAAACTTCAATTAGTTGATTATGCCCAAGCCTTCATCAACTTTTGTCTTACCTTCGTTTGTTGCCCCCTCTCCAGCCAATATGCCATCAATAACTAGATTTAGGACAATCAATATGGGAGGAGTAGATGAAGGAACCAAAACCACGATGGAAATGGTTTCCATTGTTATAGAAGTGGTAGCCAAAAGTACTTAGGTTGCTCTTGACACTATTGAGGTTGCCATCAAAACTATGCATCCTTCAACCATGTTTACCATTGTAGAAACAAAATATTGAAAACCTTTAGCAGGGGGATGAAACCAAAATGACTCCTATGGTAGAGTAGATATTTTTTGGTAGAATTATAGAATAGGATTATTTGATCCTAAAGACGTGATCCAAAATTAAAGGGAGGATAATGTTAAGGCTAGGAAGTTTTTTAGGTCAATTTTGAAGAGTTGTAGTTTTTGAACAAAAAATCAGTCTTTACTGACTTTATGTTACCACCAATTTTATGTTATTACTGATTTTACATTAAAATTGATTTTACAACACAAGCAAAATCTATACATAATTGATTTTGAAAAGTTGTTTATTAATAAAACCAAAAGAATAGATGTCACCTTTGACTTTAGTTCCATATTCTAAATGTAGGATAATGTTGGGTAACTTGGAGTTTAGGAAGATTTTAAGGGATTTTCATTTTTTTAGGACTCCCATTGTTTTCTTATGAGCTTGAAATCTTATCTTGGGGAAGCTTGAAAGGTCTTTTTCCTAATCTTTGTTTTGATGCAATTATAATGTAATTTTTTGCATTTTGAAGCCTTTCAAATGAAGTGTGTTTTGTTTTTGTTCAAGTTTTTGCTTTGCAAAATGTGTTGAAGTTGTATTTCCTACTTGTTGTTTGATTATCAACTTTAGAAATGTTGCAACATTGTTTCTTGTTATTTACTTGTTTTTCTTAAGAAAAAGTGGTAGGTTATTTGCCTAATTGTTTTCCCCATGCTTTAAAGTGACTATTTGTCACTAAACACTAGTAGACTTGAAGTGTTCAAGTCTATACCAATTTTCAATCAAGTACCCAAAAACACTTGGGAATTCACTAGGTGGGCTTAATAATCACCTTGTTGTGTTTTTGGAGCTTATAAACCCAAGTTGACGTGTTCATCACTTTCATTTAAAATTTTCCTTTTCTTTTTCTTTGTTGTGTTTTTAAGAGTTGTAAAACTTGTTTGTCCTTGAGTTTGTCATTTTTTTCTAAATTTTCTTCCTTCATCCTCATGTTATGTTTTTCACAAGCTCCAAAACCTGGAGGAGCTAGGTTTGTCCCCTTCCTTGTCACCTTCTTATGACCAAACTAAGGTTGTCATTGTGTTATGTTTTCACAAACTATAAAACCCAAAGGAGCCAAGTTTGATGTCCTTGGGTTTGTCGTTAAGTCTCATCAAACTTTTTGATTTCATTATCATGTTTTGTTTTCATGACATACAAAACTTAAAGGAATTGAGGTCAATGTCATCAAGTTTGTCACCAAGTTTCACCAAATTTTGTTATCTCATTGTTATGTTGTGTGTTCATAAGTTGTAAAACCTAGAGGAATTGGGTTGAATGTCCTCAAATTCATTACTAAATTATTTTTCACCAAATTTGTGTTATTTCATTGTCACTTTGTGTTTCCACGAGCAACAAACCCAAAGGAGGTGGGTTCATCCTTGAGTTCATCACCCCTTCACCAATTCCCAAGAGAACTAAAATTTGGAACACCAAGTTCATTCCCTTCCTCATCACTTTCTTCTAGGTTTTTGTTTGGTCATTCTCATGTTATGTTTTCAAAAGATTATTTCTTTGATTTTGTCATTACATCAATATGTGTTCAAGTTCACTCTATATTTCACTAGTGAGTAAATTTGGACAAATGAAAATGGTCAACCTTTTCATGAACAAGAATTAGTGTTATTTATAAGTGAATTCATTAATAGTTAATTCACGAATAACTAAAAAAAATTAATTATTAATTCACTATATGAACTTCCTCATTCATAATTAAGTTGTGCTAAGCACTTAACCATTTGGAATAGGAACTTAAACTAACCTTTAAGCTAGGCATCTAATAACCTAGGCTAAGTTAAACACCTACTAACCTAGCCTAGGATAAACACTTAAAAACCTAGTTTAACCTAAGGAACTTAGTTCACCAACTTAAGGTGCAAGTGTGAAAGTTTGAACCTTTCACTTCCATGTTTAAAAAATAAGTCTTTACCATTGGATCACTACTTAAATAAGGAAAATGATTTGTCATCACATATTATTAAGGCATTATTTTTTAACCTATATAGGTGTACTTACCATAGGCTAAGTTCCAATGTTAATCATAGGATATTTTTAAATTAATGCATGTGACTATAGGTCCATTCTTAGGCTAGGTTCCTATGTTAATCATAGGTTATTTTTAAATTAATGTATGTGATTATAGGTTATTCTTAGGCTAATGTAAGCTACCTTAAGCTATTCTTGATTATTTTAAATTATTTATCTTATGATATTTAGGTTATTTAATCTTATTTTATTTTCAACGATTCCACCTTTAGCTATTATAAGTTATTTCATCCTAGGTTATTCTAAATTATTTTTAATTATTATAAATTAATGCACTTTAGGTTATTTTAGGCTTTTTCTTGGCTCTTCTAAGTTACTCCACCCTATGTTATAATAAGTTATTTTGCTTTAAGCTATTATCAACTATTTTAAGTTATTTGACCATAATTTATTATTGATTATTTTAAGCTATTCCACCTTATGTTATTCTAAGTTATTTTGTTTCAAATTATTCTCAACTATTTTAGGTTATGATCGGTTATTTTAATAAATTCCACCTTAGATTATTTTTTAATATTTGAAGTATAAGTTATTTTAGGTTATGTAACCATAGGTTGTTATAAGTTATAACTTTAAAATATTGTAGGGTATAATATATAATAGTTCACGGTAGAATGACCTAAGGTGAAATAATTTAAAGTAATAAAAAATAAAATAGAATAATCAATGGTGAAATAACTTAAAATAAACAAGAAACACCTTAAGTATGTAACCTAAAATAACCTAGGGTAAATTAGTTAGAATAGCTTAAATTACAATAGTTTATAGTATTAAAATCAATAACATAAAAAGAACACATATTTACTATAATGAACTACTTCAATTAGTATTGAATTATGTCAATTAATAATGAAACATGATGAGTACATAATGACCTTATATTGATTTAACTTTAAGTGAAGTGAAATGTCATAACCCTAGCCTTGGGCTCGTAACCAAAGCAAGGGCTTGCAAAGGTGCGGGCCAAATGTGAAGCCTGAGAGTCACATTTCATGCTTTCGGGAGTGTAGGAAAAGGGAATGAACCCTCACACTCCCAAGTGAGTTCTCGCTTTGGGAGTTGGAGTCCCAATGGACTCTCGAATTTTTAGAGGGGGATTGCAAGGGTCAAAATTCATTTGTTTGAAGAGTTCCTTATATCATTGAAAAGCTCTTAAGACATAGATGTCTAAAATGGGCTTGCATGACCCATTTGGGTACTTAAAACATAAGTTATGGCTAGAAGAAGGGCCAGGAGTCAAATTGCCAATTTGACTCCCGATTACTAAAATTTAGGAATCGCCCTGATTTACTTGCGTGTAGGTGGCTTGTCACATACTATTGCAAAGCTCTCAACAAGGGCTACAACTTTGCTTTAGACTTCATCTCAATCAAAGGTTTGCACAAGAAGTTATGAGCCCCCAAAGTTGCAAGAGTCCCAATTTCGGGACAAAATGACATTTGGGTGTAGGCCCCATGGCTAGGCACATATAATACTATAAGGGGGAAGGTGGTGGCTTCCCCCAAGTCCGGGCCGTGGTGAGTTTTGTGAGTTTGTGTTTGTTCGTGATTCGTCTGTGTAGTAAAAATGTTCCAACTATGCATTAACCAAGTAGTTGTTTGGTTTGTGCATTCCATGTGAATAATTGACTCGCTTGTCATTTGTCCTAGTCCCCATCCTGGAACTCCAACATGCCCTTCTACCCCCGAAGTGTTGCAAACCAAGGAATGTACCTCAATTCCTCATCCTTTCATTGTTTTCACATTTGGATTCGCAGTTGAATCTATCAAGGAGTTTGGGGGTGTGTCATGAAATGATTAGAATGGAATGAATTTAGTTCATTTTTAAGGTCCCAAAGTAATTTAAATTAGTAAACTACACTACAACTTTTGGCCTAATGTGTGTTTAGTTTGTCCTATCATTGTTTGCCTTGTGAAGTTTCCTTCCTTGGTTATGTGTTGGGTTCATCCCCTTTTCATCATTTCCTTCATGGGTTCCTATCTTCCTTCATGGGTCATGTGTTTTTTAAAGCTATAAAAATGGATTATCCTGAGTTCATTCTCTTCCTTGTTACTTCCAAGTTCTTATGATCTATCCTTGTTACCTTCCTTCTTCCAACCCATCCTCATTTTTTTCTTGTGTGATTTCCATCTTCATGATCTTGTTGTTATCATCGTCTTCCTATTGTGTTTGTTTCCTTTTGTTGTGTTTATCATCGTGTTATTGTGCATCGTTGTCCTATTATGTCCATCCCCTTCCTTGCACCTCCATGTCATGTTATGTGTACAAGTGGTTTCTAATTTGGTTTGTTGTGACAAAAAGCTAGAACATCTCCCTTTGCCTACATTTAGCCCTTGTTTGAACCTTAGCCTCTCTTTGACTTTTTGAATAAAAACCAAGGTTCACACCTTTGTATAATAGAAGATGGGCTCATAGACTTCTTGCAAAGTTCTAATGAAACTTATCATTTACCTTTCATATTAGTGTTGCATATATACCAAGTTAAATTGAAACTTGTTTTTATACAATTTTTTTAAACCTTTGAGTTGTTTCCTTAGATGTGGTAAAGGAATCAACGTGTTTAGTTTTTTTGTCCTCCTTCTCAAACCTCCATAACTCTTTGATTTCTTTAACAACATGTTTTTCCACAAATTTTTGCATGCTCATTAGATGTTACCACATGTGATTGGCTATAATCTACTAATGGTTTTTTACCCTTCGTTTTCCTTGTAGGCAAATGTGCTAAGGATAAAAGATTACAAAAGATGGAACATCCTAAATTGCATCCAAAGTAATTTAGCAACATTGAACATCACTTGTGGCGCCATCTATATGTTATTAGATCATGAACTTCTATTGGTGTTTCTTGTTTGACAATAACACTTTTGGGCATTTCCACATAATACCTTAAGATTGGTTAATCATGGACATCAACATCAACCCCTATTCCAATATTTTCAACTATAACTATTATGTTTAACAGTTGTGTGATAACCCCATATTCCCCCAATTGTTCAATGTCATTCGTTGCTCAATCAAAATGATCAATCTCTTCATCTAATATGTAAATAACTATTGTTGCTATATATACCTCACTTGGTTTAGTCTTTTCATCCATACCTTTGGGATTGAATGGTTAGATTCTTATAGCCATAAACCCATTCTTGATTCTTTTTTCGACAAAGATTGGTCCTTTGCCTTGTTTACCTAGCCAACGAGTGTGTTTCTAACCATTGCATTGTCTTTAATTTTTTGAAAATTGTTTTGAAAGGTTTAAAACAATTACCATCTAGTGGTTGTAAAGCATGGGATGTGTGAAATGATGATATGACCATGTTTAACCCAAATTGTTATGTTCATTATATTGATTCTATCATAATATGAGAACCATGCTTATTTAGAATTAATAAATGTTGATTAAAATGGAAAATACCACCTAAAACTAACCTTTTGAAGAATGATAGAAATTCTTTGAATAAAAAAATTATCATCCTTGCTTTATTTTGCATCATCATGCATGTTCTTGTTTATTAATGCTTAATGTAATCATCTTTAATCCTTTTGCCCCTAATTATGTAGAACCTTGGTAAGTAATCATCTTCTACATTAACAACACAATGTATAATTAGCCATTCCCTTGATATAGGGATCATGTTGTAAATTTGTTCATCTTTATTAAAAATCTTGCCCTTGATTGCCTCTTTGCTTGAATCCTTGATTCATCTAAATTCCATATGTGATTTTTCAGTATTTTGTTAAATGTATAAAATTTTCAAGTTTTGTTGGAATGAATTGCATGATTAGCTTGTCAAACATTATGCCTTACAAACCTCCAATCCTTTTTCAAGTTTCAAATATTTAACTTTTGATGTTGCTACTTGAAATAATAATACCACCAACCATTTCTTCAAATTTTGTCTTTGAAGGGGGTTGTTATAGTCTAAATAATTTCTACCACCTTCATTTTGAGCTACTATAATAAGATATAATGGAAAGTTCACATTCTTGCACACCTAACATCCAAGCCACCACTGTTGCATCTTTTTCATATGTGAATATTCCTTGTGGCCCTTTTTTCCTTGTCATGGCTTTTCCATCTAAATGATATGAAAAAGAGGTTAGAAATATGTGCCAATGTTTGTTTATGTTCTCAAAGTAATTTGCCTTCTTTCCATTACATTTGTTGTTTGTTCCAATGAATTAATTGTCCATGGCCTTCATTGTGGTGGGTCATCATTTTTGTTTTTTTGTTGTTGTTTATTTTTCTTTTGTTGTTAGTGTAGGTTGGATATTTTTTCTATTGCTAGCTAGTCGAACATTCCATTTCAACACCTATAAGGTAATGATGTATCATGGATGTAATTTCCAACAAGTTGGTGGAATATTTTTTAGACCTACAAAGAGACATGCATTTCAATCACTTATACACATTTTAAGATTGCATAAAGTGTGTTAAGTTTAGATAATTTAAAAGTGCACGATTTTATAAAACTAACTTAGAAGAGATAAGTTCATATAAATTCGATGTGTAGGCCATAGATGTGAAGGTCATGCTATGACAAGTTGTAACTTGTTGAAATCTATGAGATTTGGAACTATTGGATTTCTTTGCTACTCTAAGGACTACAAATTGTTGGATCTAGTGATCATAATATAAAAACTTGTTATAATTGTCCTTGAATACTTGATTTACATAAGATGTTCCTCTTTTTTCAAATTTTGCCTATATTTTGTGATCTTGTAAACTTGCTTGTATTTGTTCATCTTTTGAACTAAATTCTATTTTCACATATCCTTTTTTCTCTTTCGATTTTAGATCTACTTGGGTTTCATCTACTCTAGATCTCAACCTCTTTAAAGTAGGAATTAGAAACTCTTGAAAACATTGACTTGGTATTGTTGTATAGACTTTGCTAGTGATGACATACTTGAAATAATGTTGCCACATTTAAGAAGTTTAAATGTTTAATCAATTGTATTGTGTTATGTTGGATTACTTGTGCTTGACAAACCCCATGTTCTTGATAGGAATGCAATGTAGATAGAGTTTTGAAATTTGCATGTTCTTTTAAGGTAGTCATGAATGTGGTTTATTTAGGATTCAAAGTTTGAGAACTCCAAGTTTGAGCCTCTCAACTCTAAATCTCTTATCCTTGATTACATCACCCCCATTATAAAACCAATGAGTGATCAATTGACATAGTTTTTTCCACATCATTAAACAATTTTTTTGTCCAAGGGTGGCCTAGTGGGTGTTTTGATGCACACTCTTCTCCCTATCACCAAAAAAATCTTTATTTGTAGTAAGGACCCAATGGGTGACCAAGTTGCATAGTTTTCTTTCCATCATCAAACATTTCCTTATTCCAAGTGGGGCCCAATGGGTGCATAAAATGATAATTTTCTCCCATAATTGAATAAAAAAATGTTCTGTGCGTGGGCAATAAAAAAAATCTAAACACTTTTTCTTACATCATTTGTTTGATCATGCGGCACACATTGAACATTGATCAAATTATTCATCAATCCATAATGAGGTTTTAGGTTGTTTTCTTGCCTCCTTCAATTACTAGTTGTTGTTCGATGATGAACATGACTCTACAAAAGCTGGGCTCAAAGTTTGAATTGTTCAAGTTTAATTCTTCGTAAACTTTTTAAATTTTAATTTGAATTGATTCATGAGTGGTTCCTAGACAACTAGCCTTGAGGTTGCATTATGTGATGGATTAGATTATCATAAAATTTGTATTAAGTTAATCATACTTGTGGGTAAAACAATAGATTGTTCTTTTCATATATTGGTGAACATTTTTCATCATGAAATGGTTACCTACACAATGCACGCATTGAAATGAGTTTTGTTGCGAATGCAACTTTTGTTACTATAAGGGGTTTCATGGCTACTTGGTCTTTGTTTTTATTCCCCCACTGTCAAGGCAAAAGGGAACTTGCATGTGAATGTTTTTGTAATTATAATCATCTTCAACGATTAGGCATTGAAAACAACTCATTGTGATAGATAGATTCACTGGAATAAATCTTCAAAAATGCAACCAATGCATTTGCAATTAGCTCTAATTGTCTTTGCAACTATTTTGCACCTTTGACCATTCTTGCAATTATGCTACAACTACATTTGTAACTAATGCTTTCTTCATCCTACACATTAGAACTTTTTTCATTTGTGATCATGCCCATATGTCATGTTAATTACAAATGGAACCAAACTCAGTTGCATCACTAGGGTGTCAAGATAGCCCTTAGTGGTATACATAGCTATATTAAGAAACTTTTGAAAAGTATGTGTACTTTTGCTAAGTTCTATTAGGGGTATAGTGGGAGTATGTTTCCATTGGTGTATTTATAAAGTTGTATTTAGCTTGTATTTAAGCAAATTAACTACCTACCTACCTATATATGTTTTTTTACCTACCTAAACTAACTTATCAACCTATCTACTTACATGTTTACCTACCTATTGAAATTAAATTACCTACTCATTAATTAGTTACAATTATTTTTAATTAATTGATAATTAATAGTTCATATTTATTATTTATAATTAATATTTTGATATGATTCAATATATTAGTTATTTTTTTATTTACTTATGAACTATTCATCATTATTTTATAACTAACTCTTTAGTTAATTGTTGGTTAGTTAATAAATTTTAATTATTTAATATTCTAATTATTAGTATTTAAAGTAAATAAATAAATAAATATTTATTATTATTAATTACTTCGTATTTTAGTTACTTATCTTATTATTGAAAAACCATTCACAAAATCTTATAACTAATGAGATAGTTAATTAATTTATATTTATATAACGATAATTAGTCTATTGAGATTTGTATTATTTATCAAAATTTTATTTAATAATTCATAATTAATAAATTGGTTAATTAATTAGTATTTACTTAGAAATTTAATCTTTCATTTTTTAATTTAAGAATTATTAATTATTAATGTATAACTATTATTTTAGTTGGTTATTATTTAAATATTAAATATTAAATATTTATTTATTTATTTAAAATTATTAATGAAAATTTATAACTAATTAGTTGGTATTTTAATAATTAAATTTTAATTATTGATTATTTAGTATTTTAGTTTTATTTATTTATTTTAAATTATAAATTATTATAAATAAATTATAAATAATAATTTGGTTAATTAACTATTAGTTAAGTCATTTATGTTTCATATATAAATTATGAATTAATTTTTATAATTAAATGAATTCATTAATTGATTATTATATAAGTATTAGTTAATAATTATTTGTATTATTAAATACTTAGTTAATTACTTATTTACTTAGTTGTATAATTTGCAAAATTAAAAATGAAAACAATAGATATGAAACAAACTTTTTAGTTGTAATTTCAATTTTTATCCCATATGTTTTGTCATGCACTTCCATTTTGAGAATTATATAACAAAGAGGCTTTGTCCTACATTTTCATATAAAAAACACATGTCAATTGGGATGAGTCAATCAAATAAACTAAACTTTTAAAAAAGTTTAACCCTAAAGGCTAAACCTAAAAAATATTAAAATATTTACCTACCTACTTAGTCCCACCTAGACACCTAAATATTGATTTTAATTTATTTTGATCAAAATTCAAAAATGCCACATGACATATTGGTATTATGGCATGTGTCACAATCTAAAACCATAAAAATATTTGATGAGGATACACCATTTATTTTTAAAACAAATTTTTTCAAACTTTTTTCATTTGTCACATGTTATTATGTAAGTTGCTGATTTTAATGGTAATATATAGATGACATACAATAATATACAAATGATGAAGTATTTTGTTGGCCTTTGATTTCATCCACACTTACAATTAATGTTTTATGTAACTTGTTTAATGCAATTAAGTAATTTTTAATAACAAATATCTTTTACAACTAAAATATAATTACAAATGATAGTTTTTTTTTCCTAGTTTTCTGCTAGTGATTAAGGAGTTCAAGTCCATGTTCTTGAAATAATTCGAAGAATTAGGATTATGATTCACATGTAAAAAGGTTTAAAGTTTAATTTGTTGTTTAATACAAGAATCTAATGTGAAACAAATTTCAAAATCATTGGCCACAACATTTAGGCCGCCAAATCACATAAAACACACATACAAATATGAACCCAAAATCAAACTCAAGCTGCATTTGCACCCCAATGTGGATGGTCCACAACTTGCAATGCACTTTCCCACATAACTATCGACTAGAGTGTCCTAAAAATAAAATGTAACAAAGTTACTTCAAAAAGAATCTTTGTGCCCACAAACAATACAATAAACTTCCCCCAAATCACTAATACAATCTACTAAATAAAAATAGATGTGGTTCAAATTTTGGTTGCCAAACCAACATATTTTAAGAGGCTGTGTATGATTCAAATTTGTAAGGATACAAGTGGTGGGTGTTGGATGGCAAGGAGTTTGGCCCTTGACATAGGTGGGCTAAAGTGGGGGTGATTGCCTGTGGTGGCAAACATCACAAGAATTTTAACACATTCGTCCTCAAGTAAATCACCATCTAGTGTTCATTAGAAAAGAGTGGACTGAAAGATTTCTCCCTTAAAAAAATATTTGGGGACACTTCTGGGTAACCTGAAACCAACCATACCCCTCTGAACTTCAAGCCCTAAGTACTTTATGGAGTGTCAATGATTTCTCATTCCCTTTTTCATTAAAAGTCCAAGGACAAGAAAGTTGGTCTCTAAGAGATACTATAGTACCTTTACCATTATGGTAGTAATTAATTAATTTTTAATAAATGCTGTTTTTTTTTTCAAAATTTTGTAATGTCAAAAGTTCTAAGAAAATGTTTAACATTATTATTGAATGCCTACCCTAAAGCTTGGTGGTATGATGCACCTAAGGACTGCGAAGTTGCTTGACATTTTTTCTCCCACCTCAATTGTAATAACTTCACAAAAAATTTATTTTTATTTCCATTTAAAAAAAAATTGTTTAAGAATATGTCAGAATGTTAAATATGGGGATAGGTGAAAGGTCGTTTCACGTCACACATGTTTTTGGGTTGAACTCTGTATAGCTTGTTAGGCACCAAGAGGGTTGATTTTTCAGATAGGTGCTAAGTCCTTGTCTAGAATATACAGTTGTAAAGTTTTTGGTTCAGTTGAGAACAAATGTTTTGAATAGGACATACAGCATAAGAAGCATTTGATTAAGGAGGAACTTTGGGAAATTCTAGAGAGGATGGGGATGTAAGGTAGATCAGTCGGTGACTGAACATTTAAGCGGGGTAGGCCGGATAGAAGGGAAGGGCTCTGTTGTTCCTAGTGTCCAAACAAAACTTCAACTGCTCATTTTGGCGCATTTGACAGACTAACAATTGTCAAAAACAGATTAGAAATGAGAAAGTTACAATTCCCCCAAAATATAGATGGTCAAGAACTTTAAAAAAAACAAACCACCAAACACAACAAATGTTGACTCTTGAACACCCAAAAAATTCTTTGTATGTTGCTCTATTGCTATTAGAGTTTGAAGATGATTTGTAAAACTTCAGATGACCTTCCTATAGCACTTTAAATCGTTAAAATGAATACTAAATAAAAAAGTGATGAGGTTTGAAAGTAGGAGGGGTCCAAAGAGAAGAAAAAAGAAAAAAGTTTTGAAAATTGGAAAGCTCATTTTTCTTCTTGTTATTTTTTCATTACTCCTTTTCCTTTGCACTTCAAAGATGATTTCTAAAGCTTGATGTAGTGCTCCCATAACATTTTAAATCAGTCAAAATGCAACACATATGATGAAGATATAAATAAATGTTCGATTATAGGCAGGCGATCGATGATGGGTTGGTCTGCCATATATGCACTCAACTTACACTTAAAGAAAGAAGGGAGTTTTGAAGAACAAAAGTTGCTCAAAGTCTAAACCCTTTGTTTTGAAAATTTTGGATGAACATGAAGAAGGATATTTAAATCTTTAAACTTCAAAGCAAATAAAACGGAGCTCAGGAACATTGATGCAACAATAGCTTACTCCTAGCACACACTTGGGGTCAAAATGAACAGTGAACTAACAGCCATCAATACATCATGTGGGATGGACGGATAGTGGACAAGAAACGCTTTCCCATAAAGCAAAGTGTCAGTTGCCAGCATGATACTTAACCCTGAAGGCTTGCACTAAACCCTAAACCCACAGGTTAGGAATATTTCAAATATTTTAAGAATATTTCATAGGAAATGAACCCTCCACTTCTCTGGCCCCAAACCAACTTTTTAACCATGTAACCATCATTTTAATTTCACAAATGATGTCATCACATTAATATAAACACACATGTATACATCAAATATGATGCAAATATTATATTATAATTACATAATGAGATCAATTTCATATATTTATTCACTTAATTCCATAATTGATTAATGTAATTAAACATTTTTTCATAATTACATTCAAAATTAAATGGATTTTGGTTGGCTTTAATTTTTAATTTTGATATTAGATTATCTTTAGTTATTTATTTTCAAAAGTTAAAAACTTAATTATTTGGGATATTTATTCAAATACAATGCCTTTAATCAAATCAAAACGTTTTGTTTTTTTGTAATGGCATTAATGTCAAAGGTTTATATTTTCACGTTATTACATATAGTTTTGTCATATTTTTAGTTTCAAAATGTTAAAAAAATAAATATTTTGAAGTATTTATTTTTAAATTTTTCACATAATGCACAATGCCAAAACTTGTCTTTCATGACTTGAACATTTACAATTAATGTTCTAATCTAGTCATGTAGTCATATGTCTTTAATCATATACTTTTATTTAAATTTGCAACTACATTGCAATTGCATTATAATTACATGATTACATAAAAACTATTTTGTAACTACATTGTGATTACATGACTAGCCTACATACATTAATAACCTACCTATGTTAGTAATTTAATTATGTGCTATCTACCTATTATTTACTATTAGATACCTACCTACTACCTATTACTAAATACCTACCTACCTATTAGATAGGTAGTACATATGTACCTACTACAAAGCACCTACCTACCTACTTACCTACTTACTAGGTAGGTAGTACATATGTACCTACTACTAAACATTTATTTATTTACCTACCTACTAAATAGGTAGTACATACATACCTGCCTACTATTACCTCTAGGTATTACTTACTTATTACCTACCAAGCTAGGTACTTACTAAGCTACTAGGTAGGTTTTAAGTTATTAAGTAAGTACATTGGTATTTAACTAAGGTAGCTAAACTAGGCTACTTATAAAGTAGGTTTTAAAAAAATGTTTATAAAAATATGGTGACAAATTTTGTCATGTAAAAATCATGTGGTGCAATGGTTAAATGGGGGTTAAGGACTTTTTCCTCTAATGTGGAGGTGAGGGGTTCAAGTCCTCACACTTGTAATTTAGTGAACTAGCTTAACTAACTTAATTTGTTAGTTAAATTAACCTACATTCTTAAGTAGGTTAGGGCCTACATTTCTAACATGTTGGGGTTTTAGCTTTCATACCATGTGACAACTTAATCATGTGTCTACATGGCATGGGTGGAGGACATATTTATTTCAAATTTAATGAATTATATCCAATGGCCATAATTTATGGATCTCATCAAGCACTGATGACCTCCATGACTTTATAATCGCAAAAGTCATAGTCATATATTGTTTTGTGACTAAACCATAATAGTGATTGGGTGTTCTAAAAAACATGTCCTATTCAATTATATAGTTGTGCAATCATGGATGACTTCCATGACTAATAGCCTAATCATAAATCAAGTCGCAAAAGACAACTTTTGGCATAATGATGTTTTGATTTGTAATTTCATGAAATTATGTTTTAATATTATGTTGAATTTCATAATTGTTAAAATTGGGTCATCATGACAGGTCCTAAATGATCTTAAAAACAATTGTTTTAAATGTGATTGCACTTGGAGTTTCTAGTCTTTTTTGCACATTTATTAAAAATAGACTTTCAATGTTTTATTATAAATTTTCATTTAAGTGGATCAAATGGGGTCAATATGATAATTCTCAAATTGTCATTGTCATGTGGTCCCAATGACAATCATAAGGAATAATAAGTAGGGGATGATGATTATGCATGCACAACTAAAATGGCACCCATGACTACATGATCAGAAGTGGGGCATACTTGCAAAATGTTTTAGTCCCATATGTTGGATTTTGGCATAATGTTAATTTTTCTTCATATTACCCATATTATTTTCTTATGGCTAAAACATTCTTAAATTTTCGGCATTTCACTTCATGCAAATCCTTTCATTTGGAAAAATTGCCGTATGATTCACATCTGAATTTCAAGTGATTTTTTTTTCATTGATATCATATATGGTTTTCATTACTTGGACATTATTTGAATATGAACCTGCAAATATAATCAAATGTAATTCTTTGATTCTATTATTCCCCAAATATTAATTCAAGTTCACATAATTATTCAATAGATAATTTCACAACATTGATCAAATCCAAGTTGAATATGTAAAATTTATAAACATTTACACCCTTATTGATGCTCTTTAGGTTTTTCAACCGATATCAAAGATAAAATAGTAAGTTGATTCTTGATTTTGTAATGGAAGTTATATTCAAAGTGTGTTCCATAGCTCCCACAAGGAAGAAAAATGTAAATTTTAAAAGATGGGACTAGGTCAATGAAGTAAATAAATGAGTGTTTAAAATGAAGTCAATTTGTACAAATGAAAAAAAATAATGGTTAATGAAAATAGGAGCTAAATTGTCACATTGATTAATTCACAAGAGACATACATTCACATGATTCAGTACAAACCAAAATACTCCTTGTAATATATTTTGTAAATGACAAGATAGACTATGTCAAAGTAGCATAATTTTCAAAATTAACAAATTATGAGTTTCACTATTTTGTGTGTTCACATAACTTTCACATATAGACTTTGATTTGAAAGTTCCAAAAGAAAAGTTATAGCCTTTGAAAATATCTTTCCAATGGTGTATCACATCTTCCAATTGGAATTTAATTGACCCCTCTACTAGATGTTTTAGTTGCTAGGAATCGAACTACCAATTTGGCTCCTTACCATTCAATTGAACATAATTTGTATTTCAGATTTTCAAATGATAAATGTGACCACGTTTATATGTTTACTTTTCAAGACCTTTCCAATGGTCTAAAACATTTTAAACATGGTTCAATTTGGACAAGGTTTGGTTGCCCAAACTTTGATCCAAAAATTTGAAACATCATAATACTCCAACTCTGAAAGGATTGTTGGGACTCATTCTCACACACTCCATGAGAATGTGTTCGAATCTCATAACATTCTTTCAACTTGCTTTCCTCTTCATAGCATAACATTAGTCAGAAGTGCAAGACTAGGGTCATGATACGTACCTTTACTTTTTTACATATATGCCAATACACTTAATAATATACTACAATGTAATGTGTTGTGAATACAAGTCTAATTTCATGTCCATGTAGGGGAAAGGGATTAGGAAACTACACAAGCAAGCATACACCACTTTTATTATTTTATAAATTCAATTGTTTAGATTTTATTGCAAAATAGAAATAGAAATAAAATAAACTTATATAAATCCAAAAGTCACCCATCAGCCTTTTACAGCATTTGACCCTTTGATAAACATATGAAAAAGTTCAATATGTCCAACATATTACATGAGGGTTTATATACACATTTTACCAATATATATTATATTATGAAATTTATGTACAATTTTAAAATCTCTAAGGGATGAATTTAAATTTTAGATAAGCTTGTTGTTAGGTTTATTGTCCCATATTTTCAATTGGTATTGAAGCATTTTTAATTTTAGCCATTTACATTAACTGCATTCTTGGGATGTTGGGCACTTGTAACTTCATATTCTACTTTAAAGTTTTTCCTCAAAGAAAATCTTTTTTTACACATTTGGGCAATGGTAGTTAGAAGCAACTTAAAAAATTTACACATTTTCAAGTTGAGCTTATTTCCTCTCATTTTGAACAATTCAAAGTAAAGGGTTGGACCAATATCAAAACACAATTTGGAAAGATATTATGTCATCACATCTCATCTAACATTTCTAATGATGTGACCTTTAATGTTAATCAAACTTGCATTGTTTTAGACTTTGATTCAATAATAAGAGCCTAAGAAAGATTTTTAAAGCCTTTTATGCCCATGTTTTCATTTTTTTCTCCATCTATGAAAAATTTCAATTCCAATCACACTTGAAATCTTGCATAACAAAGTTTCAAACACCAAAGGTCTCTTTCAACATCACAACCCTTTTCAAGCAATACATTTCAATGAAATTCTAATTTCTTGCAAGCTTATTAATTCAGTAGAGCAATTGGAATAATGTTGCTACTATTCAATTTCATAGACTTCCATGTTTTGTTTTGGGCCTTTTCATTTCTTCCTTCTTGTTACATTCTCTTCCATACTATTGCAGGTTTACATCCATAAAGCTAGTAGGACCATTTAAAATGACTATAATTCTCCATGTATAATAAGATCAAAATTGGAATGGGGAGTTCCAATTTCAATAGCTTTATGCAAATTTTTAAGAATCCAAATACAACTTTCACTACAAGAGAATGTGAGTTGTCTCACACAAAAAGTTGCAATTCATAGCATATGTGTGAAGTAAACTTTGTGGTTTCATTCATTATAATGTATAATATGTGGTGTTTATTATGGCATATATCGTTTTAAAATGACAACTTGACATTGAGGAATTTTATACAAAAACATGTGTCATGAACCACAACTTTTTGTGCAAAAAAACCACATTCTTTAGTAATGCTCGGGAAGGTTTCACCTTTGTTCACAAGAACATTTCAAGTGTCAAGTATTTATTACATGATATTATTTTTTTTGTAAGGGTTTAGTTGTTGTTGGAACTTAGTTTAGTGTAAGTATGCTTGAGGGGTTTATGCTAGGGTGTGGTTTTGGAGTTTCATTTGTATCATTGTTTTTCTTTTGACCTTCCAAAACACAAATGAAAAATAAAACGATGTTGGTCTAATGTCATATTTGTTTTGTATTATTTTTGAGATTGAACTCGGATTCTTGCAATTTCTAGGTGAGTATTTTTTAAACATAACTTATTTTTTATTTGTGTCATGTTTTGATGTGTGTGATTCAATAGTATTAAGTCATGAACTAGTAGCACATGACACCAATGGTAGCAATATAATAACTTGTACACAATGTTTTGGATGAAGCACACCCTTTAGATGGTGTGGAATTGAAAGTTTAGATTGTACATGTGTAATGATCCACAAAAGGGCTGTTAAAAGAAATTGATTACTTGTGATTGGTTGGTCACAATGATTGACCCATGTCATGATATTTAATGATTTTTCAATTTATGTTGTTTAATGTTTCATATTTAATTTGGAGATAGGGAAACAATTAGCACTCTATATTGAATGTGATTAAGAATGTGTATAAAAATATAGGGTCCCATATATCAATTGTTCTATAAAAATAATAACTCAATTAATTTTATACTAGTGCTAAGTTTATCATCAAAATCTAAATATAATTAATATAAGGTATGCATTATAATATATAGTAATAATAATAATAATAATAATAATAACATATGTACAAAATATTTATGATCTAAATATTAATTGCTATAAGTAGGTTCAATTAATAGGACTAAAAATGTTTAATTTATATAAAAGACTTGAGGAACATTAATAAAGTAATATTTACTTGGTTAGGATAAGGAGTTGATGAAGACCCCAATGTAATAACTTAATTGTTCATTTATTTGGGTTGTAATGCACACCTTGTTTGTTTTTATTTTGAAACTCAAAAAAATCATTTTTTGGGTTTTTTTAAAAATAAAAACAAACCAAATGTTCATTGTTTATAATGATTTTGTGAGTGCCATATGTAGTTTTCATTATTTGAAATATGATTAGGTATTAAAATGTTTGTTGAAACATTTCTAAAACTTAATTTGAGCATTTCATGCATGATACTTTTTTAATCGCATACAATCACCTTATTTCATCATTCCTCATACCTTTAACTAAAACAAAAAAATTCAAAAAATATAGGGTGTCAAATTTCAATGCCAACATAAAATTTAAACTAATTTAAAGCTGTATAAATATGTGAATATTAGTTTAAATTTTAAATGATAGTAAAATGAAAAAAAAATTCCCTCACATAATATCTTCAAACAATACTCTCTTTTAGCACACATAATAAAAAATTAATACATAATGATTCCCAAAGTGTGGATGTTAAGAGGTAAACCATGGAGGTTTAATGTTATCATCAAGGAATGCAATCGAACCACAACTAGTGTAACATCAACAACCCTAATCATCCTAGAAACACCCTAGGTGTGAACATGTCCAAACTAAACCTCAAGTATTCTGATCTGAATGTTATTGTTCAACATAATGCCCAACACCATTGTTGAATGGTATAACGGGGTACCACAAAAAGACATAGTGCACCATGGGGAAGGGCCCAATAAAGAGCTTTACCATGTGTATATGTGACACCAAAAAAGCTAATTTACTTCATATTTAGTAGCCTTTTTTTTAATGAAAAATTTCTGCCCAAAAAAAATTTAAGAATCAAAATGTTTTTTTTAAGCGAAAAAAAGTGGAAGGTTTCAATTGCTAGAAGTGAAAAAAAGGGGAAAAATTGCCAAATTTCTAGATTTGGTTTTAAGTGTGGAGCCATAAATATAAGAGATGGATTAAAAATTTGTACTCCATATATCTAGATTGTATCTACATCTTCCTATTGATGATCGCCACCTAGGCTGCATGAAAAAATTCCTAGAAAAAACAGTGATATGTAGATCATTTGAAATCTGGTGGCGAAAAGCTTTTTGTGATTGAGGTGTTGGAGTCGGTGTTTGACACTTCTCACCATGATGATGATGATGATGATGATGATGGTTTTCTCACCAACATCAATTCTGTTTTAAATAAGTAGGTACTGGGGAGTCTGGGTGTGCAAAGTGCAAATTGCTGGAAGGCTTACAGCTAGCTCCATACTAGGCACCACACCTATTTGCCACGAAGATGGAGGATTGTTAGGTATCTGAGCTTCTGCTGCCATTGAAGTATAAAAAAAAGTCAGTTGAAAAATCCCATCAACAAAATACTGAACCTGTCTGCTGCCTACTAAATGGCAGCCTTTTTTTCTCTTTTTCCCCCCTTCCTAAGAGCATGGGTACTATTTATGGAAATCCTAGTATGTTCTAAAAGGTGATTGAAAAAAGCGTCAATTGGAATTGCACCAAGAACAGCCATTTTGACTGTATAGAAACCCACATATTCCAATGCCTTAATGGGCCAGAGTGAACCAGCACCCACCAGCGCACCTTGCATAATGGATGATGTGGAAAGAGGAAAACAGTTTTTCATTGGTATTCCTATCCCAAAGCTAACCACAGTGGTTAGCTATGTACTAATCATCCACATGCATCTATCTCATAGGCACCATGTGCTCTATCTACATGCCTACCTACATAGTAACCACTTATGTTCCCTACTAACTTACCGAGGATACTTACCCACTTACATACTTGTTATCTTGGTAGTGTAATGGGAAGTAGGAGGGTCTATGAGATAAGTTACCAAGGTGGAACCTTGGTGACTCAGTTGTGGTTCATCCAGTACGTTCCCAATGGATGGTGCACTGGTGGGTGCTGGGTCACATAAGCCTATCTATGAGGTGTATAGAAAAACTTGTTCTAGTTGATTCCCCGTACAATGTGGAAAGCTTCAATGGATATGTTGGATGTGTTCAGAGCCCATCTTAACTCTTTCTATCTCAGCTTCACCATGTTAGAAAGAGTTATATAAGGAAATTCCGGGTACACTGTGGAAAGGTTCACTGGAAAGTTTGGATTTATTTTGAGCCCTACCCATGAACCTAGAGGCTAGGCATCATGGTAGGGTTCACTGGAAAGTAGGCACCATGGCTAGGCATCAATTTCTAGCTGCATACCTAGTTGAAGAGATCAAGCAAACCAATTTTTTAAAAACACATAGTAAGGCCTATTCATATTGTAGAGATTTACTCGCCATATTAGAGCAACACCTAAACAAATGTGGTGTGGCTACAATGTACATTCCAAAGATTATAGCCATTGTAGAAGCCTTAAAAAATGAAATGTCTGATGATTTGTATCTAGCCTCTGTTTAAGCCTTGATGTATGGCAAATCATGATACTACATTAATGCAGCCAAAGTGAACCAGCACCCGCCAGTGCGTCACGAAGGATGGATGGTAAGTGGTCAGGAAAACAGGTTTCTGTTGAGTTCCAGTTCCCTAGCTAACCATGGTGGTTAGCTCAGTTGCCCATTTTGTTTGTTTGTTTGTTGTTAGTAGGTAGGTAGTAAAAACAGCACTTACCTGTGTCTAAACGATAAATCATCTATTCACCTAGCAGTCGCCTATTTTCTACCTATACATGAGACCTGTTTCTTATAGAATAGGTCACCAAGGTGAAACCAAATATTAATTTAGGTGAGGTTCATCCACAACTGAGTAATAATAATGCATCCAGTGGATGGTGCACTGGTGGGTGCTAGTTCATTTGTGGCTGGTTTAAGACCAACTCTGCACACATTACCTGCGTAATGAGAAGAAAAATCATGTATATATATATATATATATATATATAAAGGCAGGGATGAAAACACATTGACAAGAAGTACAAGGCAAATAAAAACAAGAGAACACAGGTGATGAAAGAACATAATAATCAGGACATCGCTAATACATTAATAAAATATAAGACCATACACTAAAAAGGTATATTTTTTACAAATTGGTTAGTGATAGAGGTGCATTGGCTATGATGTGTGGAAGAGACGAGGAATGCTTTTTAATTGTGATAATGCATTGGCCTATGCACATTGGAAGGCTATAGACACAAGTTGTCAATAATAAGAAATAACCATCAAAGGAACTAAAGAGGACCATCGATGATGGGCTATAATGATCTAAGCACAAGAAATAAAAAGGCGTCAAAATGACAATGAAAACAATCTTAAGTTTTTATGGTAAGGGGAATGAGGTCATCTCCTAATGTGCGTTCCACATATGATTATGTATTTTCTTGAATGGCAACTATCGTTGCATGTGTTGTCGTGGATGATACATGTTACACCATATTTGGGTGAGTCGAATAAATCATGACAACATTCATTAAAGTTTGAAAGTTGATGATAAAAATATTGATTCACCATTGAGTGTGGTAGAGGAAAAGGTGAGAAATTTCGCTTTGTATGTGTGTTGTGCTCTCCAAAATGATAGTCGCAACGATATCCCACAAAATATTGTGGGTTATAACGTGTTTATTCTCACATAGGCACTGAAATAAATAGATACCCAAATCATCAATGGTATGTCCACACTAACAACATGAAATATGTGCAATTGTAGGATGTGGCAAGCCAAGGCGAACATGTAATATTGTAAAAAATTGAATCAAGGATAAACAAAATGCAAGTGTGATAGGACAAGTTAATAACCAAACATTTGTATTTAGACTTGCACAAGATTAAAAATGTGTTCACATGGCGTCCAAAGGAACATCTATTATAAATGTGGCAAATTTTTATTCGTGTAAGTGGTTCATCAAAGAAGCCTATAAGTGAGAATATGTCTATATCACAAGCCTATAAAAAAAAGGGACCTGAGAACAAAAAAATTAGGGTAGTAAAGCTTGGGTATCTTGTAGTGTTAGTTAAAAGGGAAAAATGTTGCTTTCAACATGTGCCATTTCATTGAGAAGAATAAGGTGATCATCTTGTTATAAAACAAGTGACAAATGCAAGAATGATCATAGCCTAAGATCCCAAGAAGGTGGGGACAACAAGTTGAACCACTAAGGGAAGGCCAATCACCCTTGAAAAAATAGGTAAAGTGATTTGAAGATGAACCAAATGACCCACATAGTGCCAAAAGATCCCACACCCAATAAATTCTCTAAACTAGCTATGGTATGCAAATCAAACCCAACATAATGTTATAAGTTACTTGGAAACAAATATAAGATACACAATAAATAACATAGGTGTTGGGCATAATAATACAAAAACATTGCAAAAGCTACATGTGGATCTACAAACATAAGAAGGTTAATAATGGTGTTGAAATCCTCTTGAAATGCTTTGGATTGTTTACATGAATTTTGATCTAAAAAAAATGTACACATTATGTTGGTTTTAATGTTTGACCCTAGATTCAAGGATTTGTTTATTGTGAACAATTATGTGAGAAAAAATATAACCATAATTACAACAACAACATATGATTATGAAACCTTAATTCCCTTTTTGTGTTCAACTTACTAGAAATTGAATGTTTTTCTAGAGCCAATAACAAATTATTATGTTGCCAAGAATGACCACTAATTGTGTTTGGTGCATATTTGTTTACAAAGGACATTGCAATTGAGCATGTAAGTGGGCACATTCACAAGTTTGAGTTCTACATTCAAAATGAAAAAAAATTGGTTTTGGTTTTTGATTTTGTCATTTGTAATTTTTTGGTTTGCAATTTTTAGAACTTGGTTTATGTATTCAAAATTAAAAATCTTTGGTTTTTGGTTTTTGAAACCTAGTTTTTTTGTTCAAATTTTTTTATTCTTGGAATTTTGTTTTTACATTCGAAATCTTTTAATTTTGGTTTTTGCATCATAATTCAGTTCAAAGTTACAATAGATCCAATTTAATTTTATATGTGATGTGCTTAACCATAAACATGACTAGTTGTTTGATTATTTTTGTTTTTGATTTTAAATGAAACAAAAACTCTTTTGTTTTCAAAATTTGTAATTAGTGGTAGAATTTTGTTAAGATCCATTAAAGTGGTGGAAGGCTATTGAGGCCCAATTTCCTATCATTGGATATTTGGCCCATCAAAATTTGGATATTGTGGGAAGTCAAATTGAAATAGATTTTTTTTTTTTTCATTGCTAGGATTTTAATAGGGCTATGCAAATACCACTTGGAATTCACAACTTAAATCAACTAGTGTTGATTTCTAAGAATTGGCCAAATGATTCACAATTTCGTTGTGAAAGATTTGTAGCTAAATCTCTTGATGATTTCAGGGACCTCAAATGGAAGAGGAGTTTGAAGACCAACTTGATGATTATGTTGAATTGGTCAATCCAATAAACTTTGATTTGTAGATTTGCACTTATGTTGCAAATGTAAGCTTCAACTTTTGTAGGGCAAATTTGGTATACAATGTTGATGACCAGATTGCATGATGTAATGTGCACATTTGGGAGGGCAAATTATTGCTTGATTCATCTTGCCAAGATTTGTTGTATTTGGGTTGTTGCTTTAGAAACCATAAACTTGTGTCGATTTTAAGATATGATGCTGTTGTGAATATGCTAATTAAATTTATTGCTCATGGGGGATTGCAAAAGCATTTTATGCATTATGTATTGTAATATGAATGAAGGATGTGAGGTCAATAGACTATGAACATGGGGATGAAAAATTCCCAACACAAGGTGTATATCTAATCCACAAAGGTTTTGCATAATTGTGATTTTGTCATGTGTATGTTTAGCATTAGAAAATTGAATTGGGAATTTAAATTTGATTCTTGCATTTGACATTGGATTTGTGCATTATATCCCATTGGATTTGCACCTCTAAAATACAACATGTGAAAATTTTGCTAAAGTTTTAATTAATTAAAATAAAAACATACTCATTTTTTACCCCAACCTAGGGTATATGATAAAGGGTACTTGGACCTTACCCATCTACGAAAAATCTTAATTCTTGGATGCTTGGACTTTAACTTGATGAAAAAAGGAAATGTTAATATACCCTTACCTTCAAGATAAATAAATTGAAAGTTTTAATATTCTTACCCTTGGATATATCAATTACAATATACTCGCATAACACTAGTGAACATTAATGGGTGGGAATAGCTCATGGCTAATGCAACAAACGAGGGGTAGTGTGTTGATGTACCATGTGAGGGTGAAAAGACTAGCTAAAGCACTATTTAGAACTAGAACGACCTTGAAAATGTAGTTACAAAGGAGCTTAAGCTGTGAAACTTAGAGATGCCTTTTAGGGCTTCTAAGTATTCTTAATTGAAAATTTGCCACATTTTCAAAAAGCCAAGGGAAAAAGGAAGAGCTTTAGCAAAGTACACACCACATAAGGCTGACAAAGAATGGGTTTATGGTTTATGATAGCCAGCCAACATGGGAAAAACCTGCCCAAACTTTTTGGATTTGAAGTGGGGCAGGTTGTAAAACAAAATTCTGCTTCTGGAAGGAGGGTTCTGCCATTTTTGGGAGGGGAGCTTTTGTTTTCCAAGGGATCTTCCAGTTTGGCTGGATCTGATCCATCCAAATGTTGTGGCAAGATCTTTAGGTTGGGTGAGGCCCTTGTAGGGGGGCATTACCAGAGGCAGGGACTTGCCTTGCACAGCCCCTTCTTCTGGTAGGTAATGCCCTCGTCCTGTATAAGGCCCCTCAGACAGGCCATGGCAGATGTGAGACCACCCCTTGAAGGTCTGTTTGTGTGACACAGCAAAATTTCTGGCAGGTCATTACGAATCCCAAAAGCTGCCCTTTTCAGAGGTGGTGTGGCACAGCCGACACGTGGAATTAACAGCTAGGCAGTGACAGAAGAAGTAGTCTGGACAAGAGAGAGCCACTTGTCATTTCATAATTAAATAATAGTTTTAAAAAACTCATGTATTTCTGTATAATAAAAATAATCATATCTCAATATCTCTGTTTTGTGTGAAGCTTACAAACCTACTCCTTCCTTCCTTCCTTCCTTCCTTCCATAAAAAGTAAGCCTACTTACCTACCTACCTACATTGCCTACCTCCTACCCCTATAGACCTATATCCTTCTTTACCAGATAGTTTAATTGTAGCCCCCACAATATTGCCCCCTGGAATTTACTCTTCAAGCCAAATGGTAGGCTATTGCTGACGAGAGTAAGAAAGATACCCGTAAAATGCTTTGTAATATGTTCCTTATGTTGTTCCCATAGTTCTCATGTGTCCCTTATTTATTTATGTTCTTTATTTTATCAATTATACTTTGCCAAATGTTTTTTAAATTTTGCTCCCATAGTTCCCATGTGTCTCTCATTTTTGTTCCCAATATTCACCCCATGGTCCCTGCCCAAAATCCCACTCTATTAGGCTTGCTTAGGTGGACCACATGGAAAGGTTATCCCAATACTATTTTTGGAGTGTCCAAAGTCTGGAGACATTTTAATTTCTTATCGGCCAAGTCAGTGAGGTGCATCCCAAATTCTGTTTTCCCAACTTTGGATGCACTCACTAGCCTACATCTACATATTTTAAAATATGTGTGTGTTTGTTTGTTTGGAAGTGAGTGTGCCATAACTCTCCCAAACCACGGGGCCCTCTACCAAACCGTGGGGGCCCCTTCCTCTGCATTTTTGAAGCATCAAAAGGCCCTCGATGAGACATTGTGCATGTTTGTCATTTCACAATTTTCACACCAATGGAGCAAAAGTTATTGAATTTAGAGTGATTTTTATTTCTAGAAATTAAGTGAAAATTTCAAATGATTTTCTCACAATTGGGTTGCATAAGAACTCCTGAAGTTAAGCCCACTTTCTACCTGAATAGTATGGGTATGGGTGACAAAATTAAGGTTGATTTGGCCTTGGCTTCAATTGTGTTTCTGTGCATAGACAATTGGTGTAGAGGGACAAGCCCTTGGATCTGAAGCCCAATGGTCGGATCTCCAGCTTGTCTCCAATGAAGACAGAACAAATCCAGCATGAGCATAAATTTCTGCTGCAGAAAATCTCAAAGTGAGTTTGGGGTGCAGATTATGCCATTCGTGACCACATTATGTGATATAATCTTTCAGTGATGATCATATATACTCATAACAGTATAGGTACCCACCAGTGTTGGGCAGGCAAATCTATTACCTTGATACAAATATATAACATGGTAAATATAACTTACCCAATTGGTAGATTTTTTAGGGATTTTGATGGTTCCTAAACATATTTTTATTGTGTTCCCACCAAGTTCCCAATAATGCTCCCAATGTGTTCCCCAAGTTATTACCAATAGCACCACACTTAACATAGATGTTTGTTTGTTGGCCTTGCCTTGGTAGGCAAGGATATTGTGTTTAGATTCATTATAGAGTATAGTAGCTTAATGGATTTTGGCCCCTAGGTAGTAGGTCCATTTTTTTGCAAGGATTTTGGAAAGATGATATTTTAGCTTGTGTTGAAACTTGAGATTAGTTATAGAGTTATGATATCTTGAAGGATTTTGGTTTCTTTAAGAGGATTTTTTTGAAGCTTATATTTTTGCATGGTGAAATGTTTGAATTTTCATCATTCTTCTTTTGACTTAAGATGCTTTTTACTGTAAATGGCAAGGCCACAGTGTGACACACCCCATGTCTGTTTGGATGTGATCGTGTTGTAACCGTCCCCAACCTTGGGCCCCCTTCTCACTCCACTTTGGTTCTCACTAGAAAAAGCCCTCGACAAGGCAGTAAGCACATTTCAGGGCCCCCACTCCACTTTTGATATCGCTAGAAAGCTCTTGGTTGAGGTGGTATGCACATTTGTCGTTTCACAATTTTTTGGACCAAAAGGAGCAAAATACATTGAATTTAGCGTGATTGTTGTCTTTCAGAATTAAATGGTTTTTTCATAAGCCAACTTCCAAAGGAATTAGTATTGGGATGGGTGACCTTACTGGAGGTTTAATCCATTTGGCCCAAATGGCATAGGGGCCCACTGGTAGCATTTTTTAAGTCAATGAAAATTTCACTTTGAACAACACCCTAAATCCCAAAGCTTTTCACACAAATTTTCTTTTCAGACCATTCCTAAACAGCAATTTGGTAAGCAGAAACTAGGGTCCAGGCCCTAGGGGTTTTTTTTTCTTTTTTTCAATTTATATATATATATATATATATATATATATATATATATATATATATATATAAATATATATATATATATATATATATATATATATATATAAGTTTTTGGCAAAATTTTCCAGAAAAATAGAAAAAAAGTTTTATTTACACTAGGAAAAAAAAGTTCCAAAAAGTTCCCCATTTTTTTTTTCAGAAAAATGAAAAAAAATCTACTTTTTTCACCGCTAGGGTCCCCAGAAAATGAGTAAAATCATGGTAATAATAATAATAATAAAGGTTTTTAAGGTTTTTCAAAATAGGAGTCTACGGTCCAACATACGTACAAGAGGTAAAAAGTAAAAAAACGGGAACAGCTACGTGCGCCATACCGCTTACTCAATACCCAGGGGTTCGACGAGAGGCGGCTTCAGACTGTTGGATTTTATGTGCTTAATCGTATCGCCAGAGATCTCAATCCATCGGTCTGGGTTATAATACAGCGGATATAATCCCATTCAAGTGATTTTTCGAAATCTCTATCCAGCGGTCTGGGATTTAACACAACGGTACGATGACATGGTTGCTCATATATACTTGTGTAACCAGCGGTCCGTCACAGCCTTGTCGCTGAAGGCTGTGTGCGCGGTGGGAGAGGCGCTTTGGTCGCGCGAGTACGAGCAAGAGAGAGAGCGCGCGCGCGCGCGAGAGAGAAAAGACGCGCACACAAACTGCACAGGTGCGCGTGTTGATGACGGCGAAGCAAAGATTTTAGCAGGTAATTTTTCAGTGGCGCTTCAGGTTTCGTGTGATTGTTTTTTTCTTTCGAAAATTGAGTTTTTGTACCAAGGGTTTTGGTCGCCTGATCTGCGAGAACGGTCTCGCAAGTTGGAAGACAGTTCGGTGTTTGTTGCCTGCATCTCTGTTGTGCGCTTCTGCTGTAGTTGATTTTATTTTTATTTCTTTGTGGGATAAAGAAGTTGCAAGGCTTCCAGGCCGGTGTTGGAATTTTCGGAATCCGTGCCGATTGATTTTCGGAGAGAGATTGTTTCTTGTCCGGATCGGGCTTTCCACTACGTTCGTTGTAGTAATGTGTTTGCATGGCAACTCTTTTGTGTTTTGGTAGAGAGAGAGGAAGAGAGAAGAAAGCAATGTTTTTCGGCGACAACCTTCGACTTGTGTCGTTCATGGCTTGTTCGGGAATTGAACTCTTTGTGTTCTTACGTCGAAGAGCTTTGAGACTCTTAAGGTTCCAAGACGGTTTTTGGAGGACGGATGTCTGTGTTTTTGTTCCTGCATCTTAGCTCAATTTCGCTTTCGTTTATGAGCTTGTCAAACGATGTCAGGTGTCAAATTGTCGTCACCCGCATTCTGGTGGAGTTCTTTTCTGTCTTAGGATCGGATTGTTCCAAGTCGCGGTTCGCAGGTTCTTTTTGAGAAAGAGAGGAAGAAGAGGAGTGCGGGAAAGAGAAAGGTTACGGCCTGCACAACAGAGTTTCCTTCCTACAATTCGTCTTCAAACCTTGTGTTCTAGAGCTTTAAAAAGGAAAGAGTTCCAAGATTTTGCTGCTAAACCACTATGACCACGACTCCTGTTGCAGGGAGTGTGAATTTGAGTGTTCAGAGAGGAAATCCTTTTTGACGACAAGTTTGCTCGAGGTTGAAGCTCGACAAGGATCTCCCGGGGGAAGCTCTAGACCGGCTCTGTAAGCCAATTGGAAGATTGCCAGCTTCTTTTACGAGACGTGTTTGTTGTTGTAGAGTGGGAGACTTGCCACAGAATGGACGGATCGGTGAGAGACCTTCAGGACTGAAGCTTACAATCCAGAGCTTTCTTTTGTGCAGGAACGGCGATTTGGAGAGCGGAGAAACTTTCTCCTTTCAGGAATGGTGACTACGAGGAGGTCCTGTATCTAGAATAGCGATGGAAGGCAGCTCGGCCAGCACGTCGGGCCTGGAAGAACAGTGAAAAATAAAATGAAGCATAGCTGCCCCTTGTCGTCGTCGTCCTCCTCCTCTCACGTGGATGACCCGAACGCGCAGCATCACCGCAGACAAAACAGCGATGGACGCCGCTCCTTCTGACGAGAAGGGATTGTTCCTCAAAGTCAAGAGCGAGGTCATAGATACAGACATGAAGTCCGACATATCCAATTTTGGTGTGATGCTCGATTCTCCTGTTCAAGCTTTCGTAAATCCTTCTCTTCCTCCTGCTCCTCTTGTTCCGTCTGGCCTTCAGCGCTATCACTCAGCACCTAGCTCATTTTTGCACAGCCTTAACGATGATGCCTTCCTCCAAGTATCAAGTCCATTGGATAGCAGTAGCAACAGTCGGACCAGTAACTCCTTCATAGCTCCCTTTTTCCCTGAGGGACTTACGGCAATCATAGAGCAGATGGAGAACGAGAAGCTTGGCACTAGTAGCACAAATTTAAATGAAGAATTCGACCCCTACATTGACGCTGCTAGACATGATTACGGGAAGCGAGCTGCTCTTTCTGCTGCCATGTTGCAGACTGGAAAGCCAGAAACAAACTGGCAAGTTCCCACTGAGGCTTTCATTCCTGGTACTTTGTCTCACCCCTCCCCCTTTCTATACTTCACCTTTCATCCCACAGGTGATGCCATTCCCTGTGTAATGTCTGCAACATTATTTTGATGGCTCAGATTTCCAATTGGAAAGAGCTTTGGCAGACCCATCAAGTCCACAAAGCTCTTTCTTTTGCACTTGCTCTGGAAAATGTGTCTGTCATTTCACCTGAGAAGCCTCTTGTCTCTGAATGGTTATTACAGAAAGATACTATTCAGCAGTAATATGGAGAAAAACTTACTCAGGTTGCAAGTCATGCACATAAGTGATCCCTTTTGTGCTTGATAGCAAGTTTGGTGTTTAAGCAATGTTGGGAGGCAGTGTATGCATAACTGTGTTTCTCTGCACCAGCAAATAAGTCTGTTGACGTTTTCAGATCTATGCTTTTGTGCATTGGAATTGCCAGATGAAGTCCTCCATCCATGATGAGTCTGTGAACATTTTCAGAATCTGTTGAAAAGTACTTGTCATGTATTGTGCACATGGTGCTCCTTGTTTTTCTTATGGTTTGCATTTGTGCGATATGACAGATACTTTCCAAAGTTTTTTCCCAGCTCTGAAAAACAACTTGCCTGCACAGCTGAGTGCTGCTGCTATGCAAGAAGTGAATGAGAGAAGTCCGACAGGTATGGCCATTCAATCCATGATGTCTTCAGAGGAGAGCATGTCAGGGACATCTGAAGACACCAACTATGGCCATGGCAGTAAAACTCCTATGTACTCAAGAGACGATTCTTTTCTTCTCAGTGACACTTCTGTAAATCTGCCAACAAGTCCTGGTATATTACACAACACAAAACCTGTTTGTACCTTTTTTTCCAAATAAGACGGTTTAACCTTCTGAAGATTTTAACTGATGTGACTCTCTACCACAACTTTGATGTGCACAAAAAGATTTGCCTTGAAACTCAGTTGTTGACTTCCAGTTCTTTTCCATCTACCACTGGTAATGGTCCATATGCTCTGCTCTGTGTTGTGCAGGACATGTAAAGGGATTAGTTAGTCAATAGCGCATGTTGGGGAAACTGTCAGTCTCATTGTGCCCAGCCTTGTGCCACCGCTTTGCTTTGTCTTAACATGAGTGAATCATTAAGGTGAGCTCATGCTGCTGCTTCTTAGCAGTATATTATAATAATGGAATTTTTATATATCTGTCTAATCACGTGCATGTAGTGCAGGTAGTATGAGTGGCAAGCGTCACCGTGGTGTCCCAGGTGGAGAAGCTAGCACATCGGGTCAGATAGCAGAAGGCTCAATCAGAAGCAGGCCAGGAGTGGCTGGCAGCCTCACAAGGCATATGAGCCTGCCAGTAGGTAAAACGCAGATGAGACCTGTTGTGGAGGATACCTCCTTTCTTGAAACAGTTAGCGGCACTCGAGCCAAGCGTGGGTGTGCAACACATCCTCGCAGTATTGCAGAGCGTGTACGACGGACACGAATCAGTGAGCGTATGAAAAAGTTGCAAGGAGTGGTTCCCAATATGGACAAGCAGACAAATACCTCAGAGATGCTTGATGAAGCTGTAGAATACATCAGGTCTCTCCAGAAAAAAGTACAGGAACTCACCAACATGGTGATTGAGTTAAGGGGGCAAGAATACAGCAGAGATGATTCTTGAATCCTTGTGTATTGATGACCAGCCCCCTCCTCAAACAAATCTGCAGAATGTGTTGTTCAGTTGAATGGGCAAGAAAGTGATGAAGTTGGCAGGAACCCTTCATAGCAGAAAAGCTTGGAGGTATATATGGTGAAGCCTGGTAGGCTTCTGCTCCTTTGCCCGTGTTCTTTCTTGTACATCTGCAGATGTCTCTCAGTTGTAAATTCATCATGGGACTCCAAATAATTGTTATGTGGCTGTATGTTGCATCTTTGCTTCTGGATATGGTACTTGGTTCACAGAAGTTTTGTACATAAATTATCTACTAACTCATCTGACATACCTTTCCATGTTTGCATTTGCATGACTGTATGAGAGTTTCTACTATGTCAGCAGGCTCACATAAGCTGCATAGGCTTTTTTTGCCATAATCATGAACATTTGCATATGGAACTTCAGTTTTTAAAATATTCTAAGTCAAGCTAGTGAAATTGCTGTTTGACAGGAGAAAATGAATTGTTGAGATTTCAAATAATGTGCTTGGGTGCAAACTTCCATCCAAAGCCAACTGGAAAGAAACCCTCTACTCACCTCCTGGAAGAGATCAATTGATCTGTTCAGGTGGGTTTGGGTTTGGGCATGAGGTTTTCATTGCATTGTTTGAAGGTTTTTACTTGATCTAACAATGCCAACCTACATCATGAAAAGATAGAAGTCTGTCTGCGGAGGAATATGAAAACTAGGTCTAAACTTGGTCCAAATAACCAAATTGGAGACCAAATGAGTGTGTAGAAGAAAGGCATTATATGCTTCTAATTTCTCTTGAGGTTTTAGTTGTTTGTTAAGAGTCCTGTGGTTGTCATTGTCACCTTGCTGTTGTGCTGTATTCTTACAAGATTTGATGGCCTTGCCTGTTGTCCCTGGGTTCTGTTGGAACTTTGCATTATCAAGTTCCTCTTTTGAATTAGTTTGAAAAGTATATGACATATGAAAATGAGAGTTGGTTCTTCATTCCATGTGGATAAAATGTATTACAAGATTGGCATTGGATCAGTTTGGAGACCTTAGTCCTTTCCGGTTCATGGCTCCATTGCTCAATGGTATTTTGGTTTGTGCTCCAGCTTGAAGATGATTCCCAACAATGTTGTTGAGGCATTTAGCCTTTGACGCCTCCATACCTTGAAGGGATATCCTTCGAAGGACTGATTTTGGGCATCCATCAACCTTGTGGGTTGGTAAATAATATGAATTTGTGAGGGGGTATGATTGTCGTTGATTTTCCATACTTTGTTTATGCCTGAATGCAGGCCCCAGTTTGCTGGCTGCTCCCATGCTGTATTGTAAGTATTTTGTCATACTTGGCTCAGTACTCCATACCGAATATGGAGGTATGTTGTCATACATGTCTGACACCAAGTATGGTCCATCTTCTTTTTGTATCTTTTGGTTGGGTTTGATGCAGGAACAAGTGCAGTATTGGGTCATTGTGGGATTCTAAGAAGTGATCTTCTGAACATAGTCAGAATTATGATCAGTTAGTTGAAGGGGCCACAAACATAGGTGTAGAGTTTGATGTTGATGGAATGAATTTTGATGGGTTTACATCCAGTGAGAAAACATTTGTATATGCAACATGTGCACCAAACTGACAACTTGGGATATGCATTACTCATTTTGCAATTGGTGTCACACATTGTAGCATGAATTCCTGTTGAGAGCTTCTAAGAGCTTCATCAGTTCACCAGTTGGCGAAGCCCTCTTTTGTATATGCAACAGAAGCTTACCATGTTTGCTCATCACTAAACCTTTTTTCCACCTTGATTGCTGAATATAATCTCAAACACTGGATTTAGCAGCCCTGTACAGAATTGACAGCAATGATCTGTTCAATGGCAGCGTAGGCTCTTATGAACATACGGAGGGAAACTATAAAACAAAAGTTTATACTTTGTAATTTCCTTCTTTTGGTTTTGTAATTTCTCTCTGTATGTGGATAGAAACCCACTGCATTAGGGTCTCCCTGGCCCCCCATTTACATTGGGAGAGGGAGATGGTTTAAGACAATGAGATTTAGTTCTTTGCTCACCCTTTGCAAGGTTGTAGGTAATGTTGTAAAAGCAAAAAGTTTAGTGATCAGCAAACACTGGAAGATAGTTGTAGCCCCAAGATGGGGAGTTCACGGAAAGTCCTGGCCTAATTTCATGGAATCCTACAAAAAATTTGTATAATTCTTTTTGCTTGTGTGCTTCAATTTGAGCACCTACAACCATTGCTATCAACACATAAATTAAACAACATAAAATTTCATAAATTCAATGCATCCTATCCAAACTCTATTCACTTGCACAAGAACTTGGCACACAACATAATCACAAGAATTCAAATACCATACATCTTGCAAAACATAAACAAAACCAAACATAAATATTCTTGTAAACCAAATACAACACACAACACATTGGTTTCAAAATTCAAAATATTAAATTTTGATCACTCAAATCCTTCCTTATTCCAAACATGAAAAGGCTGAAATTGCATTCACACTAGAATTAACTTCAACCCTACTTGCCTTAGGTTTAACTAGAATCATTAAGATAAAAACATAAAACTATTATAAAACTCCTAACAATTTTTGTGTATTCCAATGTCGACATCTATAACCATTGTTATCAACACACATAAACTAAACATAAAACCTCATAAACTTAATGCATTTTATCACTATTACAAATCATGATTTTAAAAAAGATTCAAGCTCACTAATTTGTCACTTTTGACTATGGACATATACATTTTGATTAGGTCAAAGGCTTGAATGATACATGTATGTTTTGATTAGTCAACTTGATTAAAGTGATTTACTTGACTAAATATATATAATCAAGTTCTATAACCTTAAATAAAATGATCAATGGTCTTTAATCAAATTGAATATTTAATGAAGATGGTCAATGATCTTTAATTAAAATGACCAATGGTCTTTAGTTAAATGAAACATTTAATCAAAATCGTCAATGATTTTTAGTCAAAATGATCAATGGTCTTAAGTCAAATGGAACATTTAATCAAGATATCCAAAGATCTTTAGTCAAATGCAACATGGTTTACTACTTTATATATTTATCTCCAACCTACTCACTCATCTATTTACCTAGCTAACTATTTACCTACTTACATATTTACTTATTACCTTCTCACCTACATATTTATGTACTTACCTATATTTTTTCACCTTCACATAATTTATTTACGAGCAAAAATATCCTTGGGTGGTACCATTAGGAACCACCCTGCCAAAATCACAAGAAAGTTGGACCCCATTTAAGACATAAAATTTCATCTACTTGTACATTGGTTTATTTGATTGGACTAGGTGGGCTATGTTTTCCCACCTATGCACACCTTCATGAAAAATAATTAACACCCAAAAACTTATAATATGCATTAAAATTTTGATTCCATAACCATTCCTGACCCAATTCTTAACTTTTTATAAAAAATGTCTTTACATTTACACATTAGACATTTTTTCTTGTCTATTTAATACATGCACAAGGGAATGATCCAAACTAACTTCATTAAAATAACAAAAGGTGAAAATAGTTATCATTAATGTTCTTGACATCAATGGCCTTTTGAAACTTCATGATCTTCATTTCAAAAATTCATAGTTAAATGAAATTGATTCAATCAATTATTTATAAAAGACATCAACTAGGTTAGCATTTGAAATATTCTTAAAAATTAACATCCAAGAAAAATTCTTAAAAAATAGATTCCTTTTGTGTTTATGATCAAAAAATCTTTCGTGTTACATTCTTGAAATTTGTTATTTATGCATTCATTTTCCACATCAAAACACATTTTTTTATAAATTTAATTTAAATTTTGAATTATGCATGACCTAGGTAACCTTTTGATAAATAATTTGGAATGAAAAGTTTTTTTTATGTGAGTCATATGTTGTCCTGATGTTGAATGGGTCTCAAAAAGTTGGGGTGTGACATTCCTAATGGTACCACCCAAGGATAAGTTTGCCCTCATTTATTTACCCACCTACTTCCCTAAGTTTAACCACTAAGTGTAGCCATTAGGTTTAGCCACTAGATTTACCCAAAGTTTAACCATTAGGTTTAATTTAAATTTAACCATTAAATTTGGCACTAAATATAACCTAAATTGAACCATTAGATTTGGTCATTAAGTATAGCCTAAATTTAATCACTAGGTTTAACTAAAATTTAATTATTATGTTTAGTTAAGTTTTAATCATTACGTTTAACCACTAGGTTTAACCTATGTTTAGTCAAAGTTTAATCATTATATTTAGCCACTAGATTTAACTATTAGGTTTAATTTAAATTGGTCATTATGTTTAGCCAAAGTTTAATCATTATGTTTAACTATTAGATTTAGCCACTAGGTTTAGTCATTATGTTTAACCACTAGATTAACTACTAGGTTTAACTTAAATTTGGCCATTATGTTTAACCAAAATGTTTAACTATTAGATTTAGCCACTAGGTTTAATCACTATGTTTAACTATTAGATTTAGCCACTAGGTTTAATCACTATGTTTAACTATTAGATTTAGCCACTAGGTTTAGTCACTATGTTTAGCTACTAGATTTAACTATTAGGTTTAGCTTAAATTTGGCCACTATGTTTAGCCAAAGTTTAATAATTATGTTTAGTTATTAGATTTAACCACTAAGTTTAATCACTATGTTTAACCATTAAATTTAACTACTAAGTTTAACTTAAATTTGGTCATTATGTTTAGACAAGATTTAAAAATTATGTTTGACCATTAAATTTAGCCACTAGGTTTAGTCATTATGTTTAACCACTAAATTTAACCAAAGTTTAACCATGGAGTTTAACCATTAGGTTTATTAACTAAGTTTAATCATTAATGTTTAACCAAAGTTTAATCATTATGTTTAGCCACTAGATTTAGCCATTAGTTTTAGTCAAAGTTTAGCCATGAGGTTTAGCCATTAGGTTTAATAACTATGTTTAATCATTAGATTTTATCATTAAGTTTAACCAAGGTTTAGCCATTATGTTTAACTAGTACATTAAACCACTAAGTTTAATTACTTAATTTAACCATTATATTTAGCTTAATTTTAACCATTAATTATCATCTAGGTTTAGCCACTACGTTAAATGATGTGAAATATATATGCAAAATAAAAAACTTGACAAAAGTTGAACATTTTTCATGATGTGGTCCATTGGTAAGGACTTGATTTATTATTGTGAAGGTTTGAGGTTCAATTCCTTATACTTGTAACCTATGTGCATGCTTGAAAAGCTCAAGTAAATTAGACTAAGGTAATTTGGTGAGGTTAAATTAGGTGAGGTGAGGTTAAGTAGGTTATGATGTGTTGTGTCATTTCCCACATGCGCACATGGTGTTTCCATGTTTGACCATCTTAGGCCTCCAGGAACAATATTTCATAAGGTAGAACCTTCCACACACAAAATAACATGTTTTACAATCACATCCAAAGTAATTGGTGTTGTCTACTACAAGTACATAAAATCTCCAAGCTTGAACCTACAAATTCAAGGCTGATAACAACCTCCATGAACTATGCATAATAAAAAATATTTTGGTGTTGAGCAATTGTTAGATCCTCCATAGCCATAAGCATCACACGTCTAAATAAAATTGTTATATGTTCACATGTTTAAAGCCACATTATAAGATCATTTGAATTCACTATTGCCATAAAACCATGTCGAATGGAGGTCAATAGCTCATTGTCATGACCAAACAATAAAAAAATATGGTGAAAATTATGCAAGGGAGGCCTACCAATTAAACACATATCCCATGGCCAACTATGGTAATTACATGTCCCAATATCTAATATGGCCCTTTTGGAAGCCATACTTGCACAATCTTTACTTCATTATTTACATCATCCTCTCAACTAACCTCTCCACTTTAGAATGGTCTTGTAAAATCATTTGATGATCTATCAATGCCTTTTCACACAATTTTTGGAATTCGCCACGGAATTCCATGCCTTGATTAATGAAAACCTTAATTTAAACACCAAACCTATTGAACAATATAGCGGAAAATGCATATGCAACTCCCTCACTACTATAATCTAGCAATTCAACACCAACTCTAACCATTTGGAAAAATGTTTGACCATAACCAAAACATATCAACTATGTCAAGGTGTCAAACTCAATAGGCTTGCAAAATCCAAATTCCATCGATAACCTAACCCTATACTGGGTAAAGGCTATAAATGAAGTGTAGGTGCATTAAATGATGCTTGAACTTGGTCACACACCCATACACCAAAAAAAAACTGGCATCCCTTGCCACCAATATTGAATTTGGAACAAACTATATGTTTGTTGGGTCCCAAAATGACCCAATTTTTCATGAACATGTTGTACAAAGCCCTCACATTGTTCAAGGAAAAGTACTACCCATATTCATCCATCTATCCACACCTGTAGCAAGGAATTACCTTCCCATTTGAACTGCTTGTAGGCTTTATGCACAACATGATTTCATTCCTTGGGTGTCATTTTGACCAAAATTTCATTTGCTTGTAAATATGCAATAATTCATGAATCATCATGTATATCTTGGGCACCATTGCCCTCCAATTCAATGTCCTCCTTTTGGGAACCGCCAATACCCATTCCCACTTAAGGTACTTCTTTAGAACATCCCAATGTTTAAAATACATAGGTATGCAAAAACATGTCATCTTGGTACTGCTTCAAAATCCATATCACCATGCCACCAAGCTTCTATGGTATCCTTTTCATTGGAATTTGGGTTTTAATTCAACCCATCAGCATCTCATTTAACCCTACTAACATTGTGAATAATATCAAAATCGTATTCGTACATGATAAGTGCCCATATGGCCAACTTTCTTATGAATCGATTTGATTCCATCAAAAACTTAAAAGACTGGTGATCAATAACCAAGGTGAATGACAAACTTTTCTTTGGGTGGTACCATTAGGAACCACCTTGTCAAAATCACAAGAAAGTTGGACCCAATTTTAAAAATAAAATTCCATACATCTATATATACATTGGTTTATTTTATTAGACTAGGTGGGTTATGTTTTCCCCACCTATGCACACACTCATGAAAATAATGAGCACCCAAAAACCTATAACATGCGTTAACATTTTGATTCCTGAACCATTCCTGACCCAATTTATGACTTTTTTCTTTTAAGTGTCTTTACACTTACACATTAGATATTTTTTCTTGTTTATTTAGTGCATGCACAAGGGAATGGTCCAAACTAGTCATTAAAACAACAAAAGGTGAAAATAGTTATCATTTGTGTTCTTGACATCAATGGATTTTTGGGATTTCATGATGACTTCAAAAATTCATAATTAAATGAAAATGGATTCAATCAATTATCTATACAAAAACATCAAGTAGGTTAGCATTTGAAGTATTCTTAAAACTTAACATCCAATAAAAATTCCCAAAAAATAGATTCCTTTTGTGTTTTTGATAAAAAATATCCCTCGTGTGACATTCCTAAAACTTTTTCCTTATGCATTCATTTTCCACATCAAAACATTAAAAAAAATTTTAAAAATTAGAGTTTTGAATTCTACACAACTTGTGTAACCTTTTGATAAATAATTTGGAATGAAATGTTTTCTTTATGTGAGTCCTATGTTGTCTTGAAATTGGATGGGTTTTTAGGGTGTGCCATTTCTAATGGTACCATCCAAAGATAAGTTTGCCCTGAATGGACTACCATGAATATAACATCAAACTGATGAAACTACCTAAATAATTATGAGGCATTCCCTTTCATATGAACTCTATTTGGCCTTTGTCTAATTGTTGGATTAATTGGCATATGCCACCATAAACTTTCAACCATCACTATAGTTGGGTAAGCATGGCTCCTAACTTTAAAGTATTCTAATTAACATTTAATTGGAAGTATTGTCCTTGTATGGGTTGTCGCAAAATAAGGGTTAATGACAACCAAACTTTCAACTCTTGAAAGGTATATTTTTGCACTTCACCCAAACATATTCTTGATCAAGCTACATCAATTAGATCAAAGGTTTGGCAATGTTATTAAACCTTTTAACAAATTTTCAATAATAATTACATAAGTTTAAAAAGGCTCGTAATTGATTAACATCTACTGGTTGAAGAACCTATGAGATAGTTCAACCTTAGCCTTTTAAACCCCTAGTCTACTTAGATAAATCATATGACCTAGGTATTCCACCTTAGTACAAAAGAATCAAAATTTGCATGGGTGAAATTAGGGTTATGATCCTTAAATTTTCCAAACATCTCCTACAAATGATGCATATAATCCTTGGATGTCAATTTTTAAATGATGATGTCATCAATGTAACATTTGTTGAAAGTGAAACATGACACCACCCAATCCATTACCCTCTAAAATTCTACAAGGGTGGTTTTCAAACCAAGTAGTAAAAACCACCATTAGTACAAAAAATCCTTCCCATGATGATCAATTCCCCAAAATGTCGTCTTGACCTTGTCACCGTTGTTAATGAGATTTTTATGTTTCCCACTTGATGCAAATTTCCTTTCCTAAATTCTAAATAGGTAAAAATTACCCAATGCTAATAGGTATTCCAACTCATTTTGAAAATACAAAGTTATATTAAAAAACCAAAATTCCAAGTTTGTACATTAAAGATTTAGAAAGTAAGTATGGAAAATAAATGTATGATATTTCTCATGTTCTACATACCATCCTTCCTTTGACTCCAAGTTTGAACTTTGAAATGCCTCATGATAATCACCTAAATAGTAACTAGTTGATAAAAACATTTTTTTCTAATCAACTAATAAAAACTAGCTAGTAAAATTGTTATAAACAATCAAAAAATTTCAAAATCTACTACATGTTCTACTAACTACCTATTCTATCAACTACAAGTTCTACAAACTACCAATTCAACATGTGTCATTGGTTAAGTTATTATTGATTATACAATCAATACCAATTCATCAACTACTAGTTAAAGTACTAGCTCACAGAGAAATTTGGTTAACAACCCTCCTCAATGGTATCTAATGGTAATTAGATCGTAAGTCCAAAGTACTGAAAACCATAACCTACCCAAGGGCATCAAAAGTTTCCTCCAACAAGGGCATGTTTTATTTATTTGAATGTGTTTATTTATTCACATGATGGTAATCACCACACATGTGAGGTTTAGTTCAATTTCCAAAAATATCTTTCTTGGTTAGCATCAATATTGTTAATTCATATTCATCCCTAGACATTTATAGCAAACTAGTATTTAACAACTTTGTTGTCCATACTTGAATGAAGGCCCTTTCCACCTAGAAATTAGATTATCTTCTTCCTTGATACAATTTGAACCTCTTGTCCTTTCAATTGGCTTAAATCCTTCAAACTAAAAGCAAAACATCTAGTATAACTTTACAATAGTCATTTTATTTCCTACGCTTCACCTCTTATAATTGTTGGACCAATATCTAATTCCTTAATCTCTACAATCACATGCATTTTGAGTTGGGGTGATTGACTATCTTTAATCCTCAAGGTTGAAATCATTGCATGTAATTGTTACATAAAAATATGGGAGGGTGCCAAGATGTCATGGTGCCCTCAAATCACCAACTCTTTTCCCAACATCCAAAAACCCTTCTTGGCATCCTAAATGACCCCATAATTACTAAGGATGACCCCCCCCCCCCCCTTGCATTAACATAAATGTCCTAAATGTGGGTGCAACAATAGAAAAAGGAGGGTGAGTGAGGAATAATGGGGAAAACATTTCTATTATACTCAACATAAATTGAATATCCATGTGAGGCAACTCAAATCCATGACCTACCCCAAAATCCACATGTGACCTCCCTTTAAAAGATTGGGCATAGTGGTGGTGTCAATGTGAAAACCCATGGCTTGTACCTTCTCATCCACATTGGGTTCCTCCATGCATGAGGATTTGGAACTTCCCAAACTGTCCCAAATCTTCCATCTTGAAATGCATGAGAATTTGGGAAATTCAAAACAAATTAGTAGGGATGCCTATGGAAGTTTATGGCCTTATTGACCATAGTTAAAAAGTGGTTGGTCATCATAATGGACCACACATGAATGATGACCCAAATCTAATATTTAATCCACCAAACATGTGGATGACCTCACAATGAACTAATAATATGCACTTTGAGTCACCTCTAGTGGTGCTAGGTTAATTCACATCTATTGGAATTGATAGGAACGTAAACCAACTAATGCAACACCCACCTCCATTGGCTCTTTGATCCAAGCTTAAAATGGTGCCATCTTACCAATACAATTGGCCGAAAATCCTCCAAAGGTGGGACATTCTTCACATGTATGCACATAGATGCATTTGTATGGTTTGCAAATATTGCAACACATGAATCAACTATTAGAAAAGTTTTAATCTAGTGTAGACCATGATTGGGTTCAAGACTTCCCGATGGGTTTAGTGTTTTCGGGTAGGATCTAAAAGGCCCTAATCTATGCCAACTTGTGAAAGACCCTAACATGGCCACTTTGAAATGACTAGAACTATTGGCCCAATCATGTCCAAAACTTGCACCCCTAGCAAGGTGATGTTCGGTAAGGAATGTTGATAACTTTGAACTCCCAATGTGGCAACAATTCCATATGTTATTGTTGTAACATCATAATGTGGCACATGGATGCTTGTCAAACTTGTGGATCTTTTTCAATGTAATGATATTGCCATACTATGATGTTGGACTAAATAATCATAACAAGTCCTAAACCAAAATTTCCAACGAACATATCCCATTCATGAGAATATTCCATTAGATAACCATGGTGTCTAATGGCTTGAAACCTAGTGGTCTTGGTCGGATCCATGGATGATTGTGGGCTTGGTGATAATAGGGTTTGGCAAGCCTAATGGATGAAATTGCTAGTTGATGCATGCAACTCTAACAAAGTCCCCCCTAGTGGTATGGGATCAAGTGGCAAAGCTGAATGAATGGCCTTTTGCAAGCATCTAACATTTCTAGCTTAGTACTAAGGGGTTTATCTTGATCATGGATGTTGCCTTCCAATAAATCAAACCCATGATGAAGCTTTGAAAATCTAGCCAACATAGTTGACTTGCTAAATTTTCTTATTTACCCCTAATGAAAATAACTAGCAGAAAAGTTTTATGGTTATCTCCTATTTACCATCATGGTTAATAATGGGTAGTTTCTGACCAAAAATCCAAAGTAACCTCCATGGGGTACAAAACTACCCCTTTAACCAATACATCACGATGATCATATGATGTAACATGTGTAATTATCACATGGGCCCACATTATGGTTTGCTAGTCTAGTGGGATTAATTAAATTGGATGACAACTTCATGTTTGGTTAACCTTTAAGCATTTTCTAACCCACCCATTGACATCAAGACTTGTACAAGCATGGCTTTAAATCGTCATTGGTCAAATTTAAAACCTCCATGTCTACTTTGCCCAACATCTAAATCCAACAAAATCCTTTAGGGTCAAGAATGTTGTCCCATTACCCCCTTCAATTAAAAAACTCCATTTTCATTATGTGGCATGACCACACCAAGAAAAATGTTTACAAAATCAATGGGTGGTCGCATTAGGAGTTTATGGAGTTTGGTTAGTGAAACTTACTGACATGGCACTTCCACAACAAATCATGGGTTGCTTCTGGAAACATCTTGGGATTACTAGTCTTGATTCATCAATTGGTTTAGTTAACATCCCTATGATGTTCCCATCTTCAAATAATGTGGCCACCAAACAAAACATCATTGTCGATTGAAAACTGAAAACATCCAAAGTTATGGTGGAAAACAATGGTGTTTGACATACTACCATTCTTACAAAAACATGTTATTTTGACTAAATAATCCAATAAGAAAGGACCCCATTTGGACAAGTGTTAAAAAAACCATCTTGTTAATTTAGATAAATTGTTTTGGCCATGTCTTATGTGACTAGGGGGTGGTCTTTTTTATTGGTAGATTATTGAACCATTTGACTAATCATTTTGATTGGTCATTTTGACTACTAGATACTGGACCATTTGACTAATCAAATTTCTACCCAATTTGTTTTTGGATTATTATCAAAAAAAATTTGGTGTGAATAGGTATAGGTAATTAGGTAGGTAGGTTGTATATAGGTTTAAGTAGGTCATAAAAAGACAAGTAGGTAGGTGGTAGCCTAACCTAACCTACCTAACCTATTTTGGTTTATCTAACCTTCCTAACTTAACTTAACCTAACTTAACATAACTACCACAACCCTTAAGCATGTATGTAAGTTACAAGTATTAGAAATTGAACCCCAAACCTTGATAATGATAAATCAAGTCTTTACCAATGGACTACACCACGATTGTGCAAATAAACCCAATAGCATTCTCAACCACTCATCAAGAAACACCATGAACAATAACCCAACCACAAGCAATGAATGTTTATCATGATAATCATGAACCTATTCAACCATTTGATAAAGTTGTTTCCGCATGACAACCACAACGATCTACAACCCCAGGTTATAATTTACCCAAAACTAGTGCATTTACACCAATTGTAACATCTTTTGGTTTTCAAAACCACCCACCAAACATCGATATCAATTTGGTGCCCACTAATTTGAAGATGGAACGATTTCACCTACTTAATAAGTTGGAGTAGCTTTGTCACATCAACCAAAGACTATCCAATCAACCAATTTTTATACCACATTAAAAACCTGTTGAACCCCAAACAATACCCATAGTTGTTCAATAAGGAGTTACATATCCAAAAGGCACCTAGCTTGTTAATTCAGTATTTGATTTAAGTGAAAGATCACAAGGAACATAACAGACCAATTACAGGAGGAAACCAAGGTGCTGTTACTCATAGTTATGACATTCTTCATTTTGCACATTAAAATTCTTTAAAATTCTTCATTTAGCACCTTGTCATAACATTCTTTACCCGCGAATGTTTACCAAATTACACTGGTTGATCTATAAATTTTTTAAAAATTCTTTAAAATTCTTGCTTCTTTGGGCTTCCATAACATTCTCGCACCAAGAATGTCATAACTATGCTGTTACTGTAACCTGTTCATATGATCAACAAGTGGGACACCTATTCAACTACTATCCATTTGTTGATGATAGATTAAGGCAATTATTAAAGGAGGAGGTGATGAATACTTCATTAGCATGTTCTTCCAACCACTACAATAACAATACCCAATGTGACTATATTAGGAACTTAAGCCATGAATTTTAGTATAGGTCATACGGCAATACCTATTAACTATCCAACTTGGTCACAACTTGTTACACCAATTGTACGAAGCAAAACCAATATGTTACCCACTACAACATACCCAATGTGGTATGACGTCATACCCCTTTTTGTGCCTTTAGATTTTAGTTTGTATCCAACATATCCAATTGGAACAAAAGGACTTCATTCCTCAATCTTTAGGAATTATATAAGTTATGTACTTGGGAATGTGTACCTAGTACCTGAACTTGTTGTACCACCAACATATACACCACATTTTGTTGGAAATGAGTTTCCTACAATGGTGCAACTAATGACGAACAAGGATAGACAACATGTTCAGCAACATGTTACTACACCAGTTCCAATCACTATATAAAGTAATACTACTTTACCAACTTATGTACCCAAAGGTTCTACTCACCAACCATCGGATGGAAGACAACTTGGAGACTCACTTGGAAGAAGTTCACCTAGAGGAGATCCACCTAAAGGACCACCATTCAATCCACCTATTAGATCTTATGGATGGCTAACATGTGACCCGCGCATGTTTATACCACCATGGTATCAACCACTTGTTATGTAACTTGTACCAAAACTAACAACCAAACTGCCATATAGGAAGTTACAATATCCAACCTATGTCAAAGACTCTAATCCTGATGCTCACATCAGAATGTTCAAAAATGCCATTAAAGTTAATGGTGAAACAATGGAAGTTGACATTAACTTGTTTAGTTTTACTCTCAGGGATAATACATCTGAATGGGGAGAAAATTATGTTTAAAACCATGCAAATTGTACTTTTGAAAAATTGGAACAAGTATTTTGTAAGCAATTTAAAATTGTAAAGAACAATGAAAAGGTCTACATGTAATTATGAAATATACAGCAACAAACCATCGAACATGTTCAGGTTTACTGTGAACACCTATTGAAATTAATAGATTGTCTACAAGTTAAAATGACAAATGTTTTTCTCACCACTGTTTTTAGGGCAGGTCTATTAACTAACCTAATATTAACAACTACAAGTATGAAGAGAGATACATTGATTGAGCACAAGGAAGTTGTTGTAGTATGTGAAGAAAGTGGACATGTTAGTTTGAGTTCCAATGTTTTGTTAACCACACCAAAGGCCAATACAATAGTTAAACTTGTAATACCTAATGTTACAACTAAATTAACATTAACCTGTACTAATTGTGGTAAAACATGTCATACACTAGAGACTTGTCATAACAAGAAAAAAGGTACCAATTGTACCAACTGCCACGGTTAAGTTTACAGAACCTATAATAGAAACTAAAACCCAACCTGTTAAATCGGGTAGAATACTTGTTCGATATCCCTATATAATTTACTCTAATGTAGAATATAAAATGCCCCAAAAAGATTGAGGTACAAAACATGTTCAGAACTAAACCTATTCATTTTAATGCTACAATAACACTTAAACCACTTAAAACTAACAATGTGTCAGTCAATGTGACCTAGCTGTTGTTACTACTCATAGTCAACAACTAGAATAACAAGTGTTTAAAGAAAAAAAGTTGATTAAAGCTAAAGGAACCGAAGATTGGCAACAAAAAGAGCATCTATGATATTCATTTATTGAAATTATCAGAAAGTTACAACATGATGGGATTGATAAACAACCTACTATCATTAATGAAGAATCGTTATAAGGTAATTGGGTTGGATTGCCTAATAATTCTACTATAATTCAACAAATTGAGAATAATCAAACCGGTGATGTAAACCAACAACCTATGATTTCAGAACAAGTTATAATAGAGAAAACTTTAAAAGAAATTATAAAGTATATCAACGAACAAGTCTTGGAGACCAAGTATACATTGAATTCAGGTCAATTTTTGTGAGTGATTTTTGATATCAAACGTTACATTTTTAACTTGGTACTATTAAAACTTGTTTTACTAGAACTAATAGTTGCTTCAATTACCATTGATCATCATATGGTAGTGATATAATGTCATGACCTTAGCCGTGGGCCTACAACCAAAGCAAGGGCATGGAAAGGTGTGAGTTGAGAATGCAACCCAAAAGTCACACTCACACTCCCGGGAGTGCGAGAAAATGTGAGGGAATGAGCCCACACATTTTCAAACGGATTTTCATTTTAAGAATTGGAGTCCTTATGCACTTTCAAATTTTCAGAGAATGATTTGAGGGGTTAAAATTCATTGGATTAAAAAGTTCCTTTTATGATTAAAAAGTTCTTAAAACATCAATGTCTAACATGGGCTCACATGATCCATTTAAATACTTACAACATAAGTTATGGCCAAAAGAAAGGTCGGGAGTCGAAGTGTCAATTTGACTCCTGACCACTAAAAGTTAGGAATCACCCTGAATTAGGTGTGTGCAAGTGGTGTGTCACATACATTGAAAAGATCTTGACGAGGGTTACAACTTTGCTTCAAACCTCACCTCAATTGGAGGTTTGCATGAGAAGTTATGGGCTTCCAAAGTGGCGAGAGTCCCAATTTTGGGAATTTTGGGACTCTCGAAAAAATTGACATTTGGGTGTAGCCCATGTGGCTAATCATAGAGAATACTATAAGGGGGAAAATGGTGGTTTCCCTCAAGTTTGGGCCGTGATGAGTCTTATGAATTTGTGTATGTTCGTGGTTCATCCATGTACAAAAAGTGTTCCGATTATACACTAACCAACTTGTGGTTTGGTTTGTGGAGATCCATATAAATAATTGACCTACTTGTCATTTGTCCTAGTCCCCATCCCAGAGCTCCAACATGCATTTCTTATTCCCAAAGTGTTACAAGTTAGGGAATGTACCCCAACTTTTTTTTCTTCCATTGTTTTCACTTTAGACTTGCATTTGAGTCTTTTAAAGAGTTTGAGGGTGCATCATACATGTTCAAATAGGGACGAATTTTATTAAAGATGTACTTCTAGGTGGTGGTTTTGGAATTTATATCATTATGGAAAAACTAAAAGTGTAGTTAGGTCTGTCAAAACCAAAACCCACACCTTACAACCTACGCATGGTTAATTAGACTATTGCCAAACTTTAGGTCTGATAAAAGAACTTAAAATTCTTATTCATGGAATTCCTTATGGAGTAACTTTTTATTGTGAAACAAAGTAGTGTGTTGAACTCTAACTATTTTATGTTGTTAGCATGTCCTTAGTTAAAGGATGTTAAAATGTCTCATGATTGAGGCAACAATACTATCACTATATAAGGAACTAATATAATCAGAATTATACATGTTAATAAGAAACTTGGAACACCAACTAAATGTTAAAAAATGTTAGTTTGTTATGATTTCCATTTTGGAATATTTAACGAAGAAGAGGATTTAATGTTTGTTACAAAACTAAGACTATTTTCTATAGGAACCATAGCTGTCCCTATACTAGTCAAGTTAAAACAACATGTTAATTTGATTACATCAACATGTTTGAACCTAGTTGAACAAATATATGTACTTGTTCAACTTCTATTTATACTACCTATTTCATTTGATAGAACTTATCGAACTAGTATCTATATTACATGTTTGGATAGTTATACCCCTTAATACTTTCAAACAACATTTACTAGAGACTTTCTTCCAACCTAAAGTAAGAGAAATGGAGATTGACAAAATGCTTGCTCAAATAAAAGTTCAAAATCTTTACATTGCTAGATGGATTATCATTGCAGAAAGCAATTGACTAATATCAACCTAGGTTCTGAAGAAAACTTGCAATAGGTTAAAATTAATATTGATCTAAAACCTGTTGTTAATTACCAACTGATGAATTGCTAAAGGAATTCAAAGACATCTTTGTGTGGACTTACAAGAACTTAAAGGGCATACCACCCGAAATGGTTCAACATGGGATTAAGTTGGACACATTGATACCACTTGTTCATCAATCAAGGTACTAGTTGAATCCGAACTATGCAGCTATTGTTAAACATGATATTAATAAATTGTTTGCTGCAAGTTTTATTAAACCTATTGAAGAGGCAACTTGGCTATCAACTATAGTTATAGTGCTTAAGAAAATAGGAAACCAAGAATTTGTGTGGACTTTTGAAAGCTTAATACTGCTACTAAAAAAAGATCCACATTCGTTACCTTTTATTGATGAGGTTATCAACACTATAGCCGGACATGAGGTTTATACATTTTTAGATGGTTTTCTGGATACCATTAGATTTCCATAACACTAGAAGACTAGTATAAAATTGCCTTTATAATTGATTAGGGGGCTTTTGTATGGGTTGTAATGCCCTTTGGGGTCAAAAATCCACCCACCTATTAAAAGGCAATTGCCAAAGCTTTCTGTGGATACATTGATGTATTCATGAAGATTTTTTTAGATAATTATATGATTTTCAATGATTTATCGACACATTTAGAAAGACTCAAAAAGTTTTTTTTTAAATGTAGAGAATATGGCATTAGTTTGAATCTAGAAACATGTGCATTTATGGTATGTTGTGGAACTATTTCAAGATTTATAATCTCCAAAGAAGGAAAGACACATTATCCTAAGAAAATAAAAGCTTTAGTCAAAATGCCCATACGTACCCAAAACACCTCAAGAGATTCAAGTCTTCAGTGGAATGGCATAGTTCTATAGATGCTTCAAAAAAAATTCTTTTGTTATGGCATTAATCACCAAGTTACTCAGAAAAATTGAAATATTCAAATGGATTGCTAAATGTTAGATTGCTTAGGAAAACATCAAGAACTGGTACATTCAAATTCCCATACTCATTAGTCCTAATTAGGAACTAGAATTTCATGTTCATATTGATGCATTTTAATTAGTAGTAGGGGCAATATTGGCCCATAACCTAGCAAGTAAAATAAATTAACATGTTATGTATTCATCAAGATTGTTTAATTCTATTGAGAAAAATTACACTATTATAGATAGAGAGGCTTTAGCTATGGTTTATGCATTACACAAATTTAGGCACTACCTATTAGGTAACAAGTTCACATTTTACGTAGACCATATGGCTTTAGTGTATTTAGTTAACAAGCCACAAGTTTTTGGTAGGTTAACTAAATGGCTCTTATTATTTCTAGAGTATGATTTCAAGATTGTTTATAAACCTGGTAAATCCCATATAATGGTAGATGCATTGAATAGATTACCCAATTAAATTGAACCTGTTGTAATACTTGATGAAATTTATGATGTTCACATGTTCACATTACAACCTGAGTGGTTACAGAATGTTTATGAATATTTATTAAAGGAAATGATGCTAGAAAGGTTTATTACATCCCAAAGACAATATTTAATTCAAAGAGTTAAACCATTTGTGCTTCAAGGAGTAATATACAAATTTGGACAAAACAACAAGTTTCATCAAGTTATGTAACCAAAACAAGTACCCATGGTTTTGCAAGAATTACATGGAAGAGTTGCAAAAAGGCATTTCTCTTTGGACATCACTATGAGAAAGATTCCAAATCCTGGTTATTGGTGGCCAACGATGAATCGAGATATTCATGAATATTGCCGAGCATGTGATCAATGTCAAAGAACAGGTAACATGTTGACACAAAATTTGGCCAAACTAGTTATTACTTTACTTGAAGAACCATTTCAAAAATGGGGATTGGATTTTATTAGACTTGTTAAACTTGTAAGTAGAATGTCAAGCAACCAATATACTTTATGGTGGCTATTAATTATGCAACAAAGTGGGTGGAAGCACGAGCACTCCGCACCAACATTGCTACAATAAATGCCAAGTTTTTGTACGAGCATATTCTTACAAGATTTGGATGTCTGTTAACAATTGTGACCGATCAAGGTATCCATTTTATTAATGATGCGATCAGATATCTTACTAACCATTTTATTATAGATGTATCAATTTTACTATTTATTATCCACGAGGAAATGGACTGGTTGAATCTACAAACAAGGTTTTTGGAACCTTATTAACCAAATGGGTTAATGAGAATAAAAATGATTGGGATGAACACATGTCCAAAACTTTATTTTCATATTGAATCGCCTACAAAGTTAGAACATGTCATACCCCATTTCAGCTTGTGTATGGATTACATCCATTATTGCCTACATAATACCTATTACCATCCAGACCTTGTGAAAACAAAAATCCACAACCTATTAGAATCCTAACTAGTCGACTATTTGAGTTAGAGAAATTATAGGAGAATAGGTTGATTGCATAGGATTTAGTTGTTTCTAACTAATGGAACAAATCATTACGGTCGCAAAACCGGTTCATTGAAACTAAGTTTCAATTTGGAAACTACGTGTTATGGTTTTCAAAGGTTGTTTCCAAATATGCTCTGAAATTTCAAAGTCGATGGTTTGGACCATACAAACTTTAATATTGTTTGCCCAATAATATAATTTTACTTGTTATTATTGATAAGTTTGATCCTAACCCACTCCTTGTCAACATCAACAAATTGAAGCCATGCAAGTTCATTAAAGATAAAACCTTACAACTTGTATTAACTAAACTTAATGACTTGGTTACTAATGAACATGTTCAACCAAAGGAACTTGAACCACTACCTATTGAATCAAAAGATCTTCAACCTATAAAGTTTGAACTGATTAATAATTATTTAACACATGGCAGAATAGATGTACCTATTCATTATTATCATGATGCGCATGATGAGTATAATAATATAATTTTTCACAATGATCAAAACGACACATTTATTAAAGCACTTATTGACGTCTATATCCTAGAAGTCTATAATTCTAAAAATAACATCTATTCATAGCCACAAGGTTGTTACCAGTTGAAACAATATAAAGAATTGTTGTAACCTTCAATTTGTGACTAAAAATTAGTTGTAGATGATTCTTACAACTAAATTTTTTATTAGTTATATGGGTCTAATCACACACAACATGTAATTGCAAATATGATCCAAGCATGACACCATCACAAGTTCCATGGATGAAGTATATATTCAAATGTTTATTTCATCTTTTGATTATATAATTAAATATAACTAATCATCATTATTTGCAACTACAATACCACCAATTACACATTGCCACTTGTAAAGCATATGTAAATAAAAATAAAAATAATTAAATAGCCCTTTTCATCTCATTCATCCAAACTGGATGGTCTAAGATTGTTCCATGTGCACTAATCATATCATGTCACGTGACCTAAGGTGAGGATTTTTTTTAAATAATTTAAATTTTCATTAAGGTAGGTAAGTAGGTAGATAGGTAGGTAGGTAGGAAAGTAGATGGTTAGGGAGGTGAAAACTTAAGTGCATAAAAGAACATAGGTAAATGAATTTTTTAAAACAATTTTAAGTTCATCCCATAGGGCTTAAGTTTTTTAATTAGCTCACTTCAAACAATGTTTTTATTTGGATGCGGTTTGTGTCTTCTGAACAATTCAAGTACACGTCTTTACATAGTTTACAAGATTTAAAAGGAGGACAAAACATATGGGATTAATTTTCTAGTTGCAAACTAGTTATATATTAGTATGCAACTAGTTTGCAACTAGAAAATTATTACGTACTAGAATTTTGGACGTTGTAAGAGATTCTGCGAACGATCTGAGGTCGTTGATTTTGAGGTTGAAGAGGCAGAAGGTTCTCCAGAGGATTTGAGGCCAAGCAGTGAGGAGTCGATCGGTGAAGATTCATTTTTTGGCGGTATTTGTTTGTGTTCATCGCTGGCTTGTACCGTTGTTATTGTCAAAGATGGATTTCCTGAGAAAGTTTCGGGAGACGGTGGTTGATTATGATCATGAAGCTTTTGTTGGCAGGAAAACAGACGGTAATGAGAATGTGGGAGAAGGCAATGAAGACGGGAGAAAGAAGGAGGAGGAAGAGTATGATGTTGTGAGCATTCCCGCTGATATCACTGTTCCCCGGCGGACCTCTTAGAGAAGGCCACGAATAACAAGTGGATCGTGCATACGGTCGGAGAGCTGATATATCAGTCCGTGCTCGGTGGTTTTGGTGACGTCGCAGCCTCTCCGGATCCGGATGCGACAGCAAATGAACGCGATACTGCTCAGGGGCTGAGTACCGATTCTGCTATTCTGTCAGCAGACGCGACTGACGAGGAGAAGAAGAAGAGTATCTTGCAGAACGTCGGGAAGATCATCTCCTTCTCTGCACACACTGTGAAGGAGGCGGTTCTTGCACACATTGACCACGACCACAATGAACCGCTTCCGGATCACCGAGAAGACGAAATCCACGACACCCAGACTTGGAACAAAGTTCCTGTTGAAGCGAACATGGATATTATTAGTGTGGTGGTACCTTCGGACCCTGGAAACCAACAAACAAATGGCGAACGTAACGACGACGATCAAGAAGCAGAAGAAGGGGGTGAAAAGAGCATCATCCAGAGCGTGGGGGAGATGATCACACACTCTGCGCAGAGCATGAAGGAAATACTTGCAAATGGTCACATTCCGAGTCTTCCTGGTAAGAAAAAGTCCTCCCGCATTCCCTTTCTCCTGAATCTTCTTCCTCTTTTTCCTCTGCAGCGGGACAACAGTGGTACTACGATAGAGGACTTCGATTTGTACTGTATCCTTGAATTACCATATCCACAGCTGTGGGTTACAAGGTACATTACAGTTATACCAAATGGTGGTCCACCATATCCCATACAGAAAATTGTAGCCATCAAATCCTCGAAGTCTAATATGTTGCCTTCATTTCAGTTACGACCACCATCATTTTCTCATGCGACCGTGCTATATATGTGTGCAGACATACAGGTATAATTGTGTTTTCTATTCGGAAATCTGGACATTGTTGCAGAATCAATCACAGAGGAGTCACGACAGAGGCCATCGATGGTACTCGTGCACACTATTGTTAACGACTGAACATGCAAAAATCATCCTTTTGGGTGTCCCATTGAATATCATTGCCGATACAAGATATGCACATTGTTGGAGATTGCACCACCGAGGAGTGGGGACAGCCATCATATGTGCAGCATGCACCCTTTGTTGAGGTACTAAACATTCAAAAACCATCATTGGGTCTCTCATTGTATACTAGTATTTATGCAAGATATATGCACCTCAGTACATCATAGCAAATCTAAGACAGGTTACAAACTTATAACACTATTAGAGTTTACTGCTGAAATTGACCCAATTTAGGCACAATCTCCACCTCTTAATCTAACACCTTATAGGACGTGAAGCACTTGGAGAAATTCGCTATTGGATTTGTAGGGCACCTTATGCGTGTAGGAGGGCTTCTTCTTATAGGCCTGCATGGGGGACATACCCAAAAATATGAGGCAGGGCTCAGGCAGGTCACCACCTCATCGTAGGCATCCTATCTTGGGCGTGCCCCCACCTTGGGTCCCCTGCCCTGCACAAAATTGAATCAATTATAGTAGAAGGATAGCACATAAATATTTAATTTCATATGAATTGTAAAGCAAGAGATTTAACTTTGGAACTCATGAGGTGCATTTTGATAACATTGACAACACCATAATGCACTAAGATTAGTGGTGATCTAAGATTACTAATAACTTAAGCAACCACAAACTGAACAAGTTTCTTCACCAGAAAATTGATAATTTACCCCATGATTGAATATAAGATGCAAGGGTTTAACATAAACTAAAACTTTAACATACCGTTGTCCATCTTGTCTTTGATTTACGTATGCCAATCTTGGTAGGTATGATGAGAACAATGTGTAACCATGCCAAGCTTATTGTCTCAATGACAATAGCAAACAATTGGGAAAAAATCCCCAACAAAAACCTCAAGAAAATTTGGACTTGGCTTCCTATTGTTGTCCTCATCATGCCTACTACCATTTGTTGCAACCCATTTCTCACAATCAATTTCTTTTCCTGGTGCTGTCATTGGCAGAGTCTCTTCAGCAAAACCTCTCTTCTTCTTCTTCTTCTTCTTCTTCTTTGTTCCATGGAAAAAACACACAATGCATTAGAGACTTTACCTTTGAAATGAATTGAAGATGCCATCATCTTCTGGAGAAAAAATAGGAAATTTCTTGAGGGACAAGTAATTTTTTGGAACATGAGTTGCTTTGAGTTGTGATTCAATTTTAGAGCTTTTAATCAACAGCACATCAAATTCAAGAGTTTGAATTTGAAGAAGCAATGTTGTTGTATGAAATGATCAAATTGGGGTTTTAATGTTCAACAAGAATTCACCCTGATTTTATGTGTGTTTCTAGTTTTCATCCAGTTGAAATAGATGAGATCTATTGTTATCTAGGAGGCTTGGGGAAACCCTCCACATCTTGACATATTAGTGAACTCAAGTGTCAAGAAGCTTGGGCTTCAGCTACCCTTAGACATTTATGTGGAGAATTCTAGTTGCATAGGTTGAAGGTCTCTTCTGAGCTCCTGTTGTTGGATAGAAGTTTGGAATTTTGAGTTGTTGCAGGCATTTTGACTGATCAGGTATGTACTCCAGCAGACACTTTCTGGCTGGTAGATGTGATTTCTGCTTTTGACAGAGGGAGGTTTTTAATGTAGAACCTTCAGCCATTGTGGTTGATTCAATGACTGCTGAGATTTTCCCTGTAAGGGCAAATTTCCATTGAAAGGCTTCACCTTCAGCTTGGGAATTTTGACATCCAATGTTCCAGATGTTTCAAAGTGGAGTTTGTGCTAGAAGCATCCAACACATGAAATTTTTTGCCATAGTTACAGACTTGTACAAAGTTATGTTTTCCACTTAGCATCTGATGATACCCAACACACTAACAGTGTTTGATTGTGAAAGGGGGAGAATTGTTTTTTGCACCACAATAATAGTACCTCTCTGCAGTTTTGGATGCAAAGCTGCAGTTCAAAGGTTTGTGTCCTGAAGAAGCTCTTTGGGATGTCCTGAGAACTATGTCCAGATGGATGGCATTCCTGAGTAGACTGGTGCTCCAAACAAGTCTTTTTACCAAACATCTAATTCTGTGATCCCCATACTGCAGAACAATTCTGAAACATGTGACTAAGTCATTTCCAGCACTTTTTCTTTGTCCACTTTTCCAATATTGTGATATCAGAAATTTCCCCAAAAAATTGGAAAATTTACAAGAAAAATGACGGATAGAAAGGAGGAACTAGGAACCTAGAACATCAGTGCATTAGAATTATTACTCCTTCAACTAATGCATGAAATTAAGTATTGAAAGCCCTGCTCTGGTGCCACCCCTGCCACCCTTCTCCCCCCCCTCAGTTTCTTTTTTTCTTTTTGTTGAGATCCATAACTTTCAAGTACCTAGTATAGCTGTAGAAAACTTTGGGAGTTCATATTCTTAACACTAAGTTTAGTTATGCATTTTAAAGGAGATAAATTTAAGTAATGAAGCTACAATTTATTTTGAAATAAACAATGCGTGCCTATTTGTATGAGGCCCACATACATACATACTTTCTTCCTACCCCTCCAAAGTTCCAAACTTGTCACTCATCCTTTTAGGCCTACCTTCCTCTCTACCAACCTCCAACCTAAGTCCTTGGAAGTTGCCATTGACTTGATCATGAGTGCTTTGGGATGTCTCTGAAGTACTCATGTATTTATGGAAACAAAATTTGAGAATATATTGCTAGGAGATGCCATAATAGGCACTATGGATGTCTTCTAAGTTCTCTTCAAATTTAGTGAAGTTGTGACTTAAAAGGAGCCCTAAAGTTAAAACATTGCCAAAGTACTACCCTACACGGCGGTTGATGAAAAACAGATTATCATGAGCACACTAACCACATGGTGCTCGGAATAGTATGTTGCTTGTTTTGTGTGTTTTATGTTTTGTAGGTTGTGCATTCATGAGGAAGGAGAATGTAAGCGCTCTGTTTTGATTTAGATTATGAGCTTGCAAGCTCATCTATGTTGGTTTTTGCTCTTCATGAAGTCTTATGGCAGTATGGCCTCAATTGGTGCTTTGGATCATAGGAAAATGAAGAGCTATGAATATTTGAAGGATGAAAGTTTTGTAATCTAGAAGTATTTTTCTATTTCTGTGATGAAGAAGAAGCTATTTTTTTTGTTTTGGATTTTTGTTGTGGTTTCTTAGTGGCTTTGTGATCTGGTGGTTAGGGAGGAATGCTTTGCCACATTGTTAAGTCTTCTCTTATGAAAAGTAGAACTCCACTACACTATAATCTTCAAAAGAAAAGCAATGTGTTTAGTTTTTGGAATGTTAGGGACCAATTGAGGAAAAGGATGAAGCTCCATGAAGGTTTCATGAATAGTATGTATAGCAAATTAGTGTGGGATGAAATGTAGTTGGGATTCATTTGGATAGGACAAAGTACCAACTTGTGTGGGAGCTCTGAAGGGAATTGGGAAACTTGTGGATAAACTTGGGACATTTGAAGAATTCTGGATTGGGTTGTTTAGGATTCTAGTATCTTTTGTATACATTTTTTTGGGTGAGATATTAGTATGGTGGGGAAAGTCAATGATTGTTGGGTTGGGAAGTCAATTGCCAATGAGAAGACCAATGGGCTCATGAGGAAAAAACTACAAAATGTTGATTCTTCAAAGTCCATAGAATACGTTCTATAGAGAATTGTTAGCTAGACTTTGGTGGAAAGAATAAGTGTCATATGCAAGCATGTCAATCTATTTACTGTAAACAATTGTTCACAATTTTTTGTATTATGATTGGTGTGCAATAGAAGTACTAGACACCTCTAATTGGTATTAGAGTGGATCGTTCTTGAATCAAAGTTGTTTTGATAAAGTTGTTCATTGTAGAGTTAGAATGTTAATAGTTATGTCCAGCTCCAATGAAAAGGAATTCATTATTAACCTTTAATCCATTCATGATCAACAATTAGTTAGAAGTTTCAATAATCTTTCTAAAGTATAAGAACCTGAAGTAGGATTAGTTATTCTAAGGGTAATGGGTTTTGGTGTTGTAACTATGATAGGGTTTAATCCAACAAAAGCATAGATCAGAGATCTTGTTGTCAAAATCACACACAACGGGTTTATGTCTAGAGTGCAAGTTTGGGTGAAAATGCAAAATGAGCAAAATGAACGAGTCGAAATTTCTAAACTAAATAGTTCCATAAGCCTCCTAATGATTATTAGTTATTAATGGTAGATTTATCATCCCTTACCCAAAAGGTGAAGTTAATGGGATTAGGTAGCTCGGGTTAATGAATGGTTAGGAATAATTCACCCATTCATCTAGGAGATTTTTAGGAAAATAAATTAGAATAAGGGCCCTATTTTTTAATGGTTAATATGGGCCTTGTGTGTGGTATGTGGGGAAGGGGGATAAAAGAAGGAGGAGGGGGAGATTCATTAGAGACTTTTGGGGGATGGAGAAAACATATTTGGAGTGTGGAGGAGAGGAATGGAAAAAGATGTACTTTGTGTGATTTTAATGGAAGATGGTTGAAAGACTAGAATTTACATTGTTTCATGGCCTTTTGGAGATCATTAAACAACAAAGAATAATTGAATTACTTTCATTAGTTCCTAGCTAGGAAACTCGGAATACCTTTGGAAATAGAAGTAGAGTCATGTTGCATCCAATTTTACAAACCTGAGCTTGATCACAAAATACAAGTAGGAGACATGATCATTAGGATAACGTTTTCAGGCAAATACATTCTTATACTATGTTAGATATTTTCCAAAGGTTTGTATGGCAAATTAGGATGGGGTTTTGTTGGAAGAAATGACTTGTGTTTTAATGTTAGGATAAAGGACAATATAGTTATAGTTGTTAGATCAGAAAAAAAAAGGAGGAAGTACCTAAAACTAATGATTTGAAATAGATATTTCCATTGTAGGAAATCTATTTTGATTTGTCATAAAGTGAATAGTCCTAAAGGTATGGATGGATCGTTTTGGGAAAAGGACTTGGAGGATGTCTTTGATTGGGTAGAAAGACTTCAGATGGCAATAGAAGTTCGAAAATATGATGAGGAAAAACTATTTAAAATTGCCAAGTTCAACCTACACAATAAAGTAAAATATTGGTACAAAAGACTAAACCTTACACCACTTGATTGGCAAACATTATGGATTTTGATGATGGTTAAATATGGGGCGTATGATGGCGAGGATTTGAGGTCAAGATGGATGCCATTAGGCAAGAACCAAGGCAATGGGTGCAGCTATATTATGATGGGCTTGAACGTTTGTTTGTAAAGGGGAGGATTCTTGATGTAGAAATGTAAAGAAGATTTCTAGCCCATTTTAGGCCAAAAATGAAGAAGTTGTGTGTGGTGCGTACCTATGTTGACATGGACAAACTATTGGTAGCAACCATTGAAGTTGAGAAGGTACTTGGAGAAATTGGGGAAATAATCTTGAGCCTTTGAAGAATGAAAGGGATGAAGAAGCTAACGAAAAGGGGAGTTCAAAAGAGTACTCACGTTCTTAATGATACATTAATAAAAAAATTAAAGGATCAAGTGACAAGGAAATCATCCCATCGGGAAGTCTATGGAGCTCAAGTGTGTTAATTATGCAATATGGTAAGCCATGGTGCTTCTGCATCTTCAAAACTTCTTAACAAATTGAAATGCAACAAATGTGAAAAGGGACATAAAACAAAGAATCATGGACTTAAATGTTCCTACTATTTTGGTAGGGGATACACTAAAAAATGTTGTTAGAAGAAGAATGGAAAAGGACCTACTACTTCTACAAATTACTTGGAGGTGTTGGTCGAAAATGAAGAAGCCACTTTGGCAAAATTGAATCGATTATGTGGGGCAAAGAAAAACATATTCTTAGGGACCAAAGTTCCCAAGCACAAAAATCTAGTTGTTTCCCCTAAAATTGACAAAAACATTGAAGAAACAATTGAAGAAGATGCTGCAACACAAGGGAGATTTGCAATGACATGAATATTGCCAAGTCCAAAATTTTGACACATTTTCTAAAAGGCAAGATTTCATTCACCCCACTTGAGACAAATTTGACGATTTCTAATGAATTAAAGTACCTTGAAAGATTGGTCAAGTTGGCTAGGAAGCGGAAGGATGAAGAAGTTTAACAAATGACTCATGTTTCTTTAATTGTTATGATACCGACCATCAAAAAGGTGAGTGTCAACAAGAACCACAAGGGTAAAACAATGCATCTGATAGTGGAAATGCAAGATGGGCTAATAGAAAGGCTTGAAAACACAAGTGTTTCTATGTTAGTGATGGCTGCAAAAATTGTTCAAGAATTAGGAATTATGCATTTGGTTTCAAGCAATGAAAATTACAAGATGGCATCCAACACTATCACCAAATAATCAAAGCCCAAAGTAACATCATTTCAAGGAAAGCTTGTAGTAAACACCAAATACTCATGGCTCCCTTGCAAGTGGTTGGATATGCAATTCATCACTAGGCTCACATTAGATGTTAATTAATATATGCAACCCAACTACAATAATAAGGGCACCAAATCTTCTGGCCCTAAGCGAGCATAGGAAAGCTAAAGCACTCATAAACGTCCAATAAAAAAAGATTTTTTTCCCATTTTAACCGAAGAAGAAAGTGAGCAAGATGATAGTGGATTTTTTCTACTGACCAAGTGGCGGGAAAGAGATATTTTTTTTCTTAGCCTTGGTTTTTTTTCATGTCCATTAATGATAACATCCTAAGCATTCATAGAATATTTATTGGGGAACATAAGCCAAGGTGTAGCGCAGTCTGGTAGCGCATTTGTTTTGGGTACAGAGGGCCATAGGTTCAAATCCTGTCACCTTGAATCAAAATCAAAGTCAACTAAAAACATGAAAATAAATCGACCCTTATCACCTCATCTTACCATTTATAAGCCACAGTTTACTTCTACTTTTTCCATTTTCCATAAAATTTCTGGGGCTTTCTTAGGGGCGGCCGGTAGGTAACCTGTGATTACAATAAAGGCACTACTGCTCGAAGGGCTCAAGGCTTACTTGACAGCAGGGAAAACAAAGCATGCCATAAAAGCAGCGGTGAGGGGACATTCGTTGGTTGCTTTATTGGCCTGCCCAAAAATCCTCTGCAAGCTTGCTAGCACTTACTAAATAAATATATATATATATTTTCTTTATTTAGCATGAGATGATGGAGTTTTCCTAAAAAATTGAAGTTCTTTTCAGGTCAGCCTGCCCTACAACAAACCAGTGCAAAAAAGCACGCGGGGAATCGCACAAACGAACACTGTTATGCTTTTAGCTTGCTGGCGGCTAAGAACAGTAAGGACAGAAAAAAAAATAGATATATTTTTTACGCATGAAAGCAGATTACCCACCTTTTGGAGGACAGAGAACTAAACAACATCTCAAGCACTATAGCTCACAAGTAATACCGGCGAAATCCGACTGTACACTATGGTCTAAGTTGGAAGTCAGAAGACCTATAGTACCTGCCCAATCCTAAAGGAACCGTGCAAACGGAAAACTTTGATAATAGTAAAAGGTAAAGAAAGGGGTCTATGCACTTGCCCCAAAAGGGACTAACATCTAGGTGCAAAAAACCAAGGGACCGAAATATAACTAAAAAGGAAATGGGTGACAGATCAGCCATAAGTATTATAAAGGATACATTGGGCAAACCAAGTCGCGCATACGATGATGCCCGTAATGTGAAAAACTATAAAGGAAGGGTTGTAGATGGTAGGTAATGGGCTACCCCCCCCCTTATAAATGCAGCGTGTTTGCGGCTGGAGAGGGTAGTAAAATCAGCAAAAGCAACTAGTGAAACTAACGCCAATAAAGGTAAATCTAGACCGGTGGCGCCTCCTACGTTCAATTGCGTATTCTATGAGGACATTTAAAACATAGATAACCTTAAGGCTACAAGAGACTAAAAGGTAATGTAGCCCTAGAAAACGACTAAATGTGTCATAAAAAATCACATTGGTTGTAGATTGAAAAATCACTTATCAAGCCTTTAGTGTGGATATTGATTAAATAAACCCCAAGACATTAGCTTTCAAAATCAACTTATGGTTCACTATTCAATATCCATGAAAAACCATAATCACCCTAACTAATGAAGTTAAACAAACTTCAGCATGTGCCACTAAATGGAATCGAAATCCATAAGTAATAAGTCTCCAAGTTTAATTTCACAAAAAGTTATGTGCAACAATATCACATGAATTAATGATTGATCCACCTAATTTAAAATTTTAAAATAACCTTTATATATGCACTTTTAATGTTGTTTGAAGCCTACCCTAGTTTTATCTTCCTAGGAATTATATAACTAACTTATCATCTTGAATATAGTCCAATTCTTTCATCATTGTGTGTGCACATTTATGGAAATAAACATTTGATGTTAAAAAAAAAAGTTACATCTTAATCCAAAACCTTTCATTATCAATTCCAATGAAAAAATATTTTTCAACTTTTATGTTATTTTTCTTCTAAAAGCCTTACCAAAATACTTGCCAAGCCATTTGTTACCATATTTTGTTCCAATTATTGCAAAAAATATATTGAGATAATTAAACAAAGAAATAAGTTTCAACAACTCAAAATTGAATTTCCAACTTTATGATTTAGAAAAGAATAAATGTGTATCTAATTTCACAAAAAGGTAGAGAATTTAAAGTAGGAACTTGAAATTTAAAATCTTTAGAATTTGGTCGGGACAAGGTCAAATTTGATTTTCTTCCATAGATCTTTTTATGAATTAACATTGGACTCTAGTAGGTACAATAGACCAACAAAATGTAATAACACAAATGATTTGTTTGAATATTCTCATCCATCCAAAGGAAAGTATATCTCCAATATTTCCATCCACTAATGGCTTGTCAAAGTCTTAGTGACCATGTTTGAAAGTAGTCCACATGATGTAAAAGCTCAAAAAAATCATGATAAAATTACCTTAAACATTCTCAACAGTCCAAGAAGAACGTGATCCCCCAACATCTATAAAGTTGTGACTTGCCAAAATCATTGTTGAACACCTTTCTAGACAACCCATATTTTAAGACAACCCATGCAATCCGTGTGTATTGCAAAGGTGTATCCAATTGGCTTCGAATGTGGTGTAAACAAGTAGAGATATATGCAAATTTCCAACACTAGAAACAATTATGTACACAGATTAAGACCATATGGAATGGGGAGGATTCGTGCACATCATTTCAACCTTGCCGTGGTGAAAGTGTTGGGATGGTTAACCAACCACAAAATCCCAACATGTCACCGCCTTGTAAAAGCAACGTTTAGAGTAGAAGATCAAGACCACAACATAAATAAAGGACAGTAATCTCAAAAACATTGACTCTAGTTGCAATTGTTTAAAGGATTAGGTTGGATCCTTCATCATATTCGCTTATTGATCAAAAGTTAAGGCCAGTGGAGAACATAGAAAAAGAGGAAAAAGCAAGAAGGATCTTGTGGGCTCCTCACAAAAAGACAACACAACAAACCAGAAAGTGGAGTTTGGTGCATTGATGCTCCGGGTGGCTGTTATCAATCAAATGCGTAATTACTAATGTACTACAGAATGGACAAACTACTGCCCATTATGCTTCGTAAACTGCCCTTGTCTTACACAGTACAGTGACACAGGCCATGCACCCAGCATAATGGGCAGTCATGAGCCTCTTCCATTACAGGAAGAACATGGGAACATCATGTGAACCATGTTGAAAATTTCATGTGAACACTGTGAGAACATTATGGGAACATCATGTGAACATGTTGAAAAATTCATGTGAACATTGTGAGAACATTATGGGAACATCATGGGAACATAAAAGTCACAACAGATGTTATCAGTGCATTTCTCTTCCAAATTTGCGGAATATTTTGCTGGAGTGCAAGTGCCATTATGAAGACCAGTGTTGGACTGGTGTCAATTTTTGAACATACCAGACTGGGTCCCCATATGGGATTATTTTTCTTCCAATTCATACCTGGCAGGTATTGTGTATTGGGTACTCTTTTAAAAACTTTCATACTAATCTGGTCAGGTCCAAGGTCAATTTTGGCCCCAAGTATGGCGGGTACAAAGTATAAACCTGATATTGGCATGGGTATGAGGTAGTTATATACCTTGTATTATCTCAGGTCACATACCCAATTGGTATGTTCTTCAATTTGAGGACTCATATTAGCACTATATACCCAGGTTGTGCCTATTAATTAGTTGGGGGTAAATTGAAGTTTTCTTTTCTTTTCAATAGGAACCACTTTGATTGGCCCATGTTAAGGGTTTTTTTCTAGTCTCTTAAATTAATGATTTTTTCTTCTAAATTTTTTTAGATAATATTAACAAGTGAGTTGCTTTAGATTTGTAGATTGTGAAAATGAAAAATACAAAAACATAGATGCTTGTTCACAAGTGCAAAGACAAAACAAAAATCAGTCTTCAAAATCAAAGTTTTAAAATAAGACCTCAAAATCCAAAAGTGGAGTTGTTCCTAAAACCAAAAGTAAAAGCAAAGAGGTGATCTTCAAAAGAAAGAAGTTCCAAAAGTTCAAAAGAAGTTTCAAAAAGAGTTCTTATTCATTCTCCAATCTTCCTATTTATAACAAACATAGCATTGTTTTAAATTAAACAATCACTAGCCAATATAACAATCAAAAAACTCAAATTTAAATTACAGCAATTACTAGTCACAAATTTTAAAACAACCTGTTACTGTCAACAAATCGATTAGCAATTCACATATTTCACCAATTACCCTAACACCTGTTACCAGTTAACTTAAAAAACCAATCAACATAAGAACTCATTATCCAATAAGAAAACTCATCATTTACAATTTTCCAAAGCTTCTGTGCACCGGTCACTGCATTCTGCATGCATCCAGCTTAATACCCTAGTACATGAATGGTTTTGGCATAAATTAAATTATTTTTCGTTTTGCCAAATTTTTGAAATTTTGTTTATTACTGTGTGCCAGAAATTTTATAATTCTTATAAAATTAAGAATTTGCAGGTTTTTGACTGTCTGGTTTGAACTGGGACCGTAAGAGTTCAAGAACTTAAAACTGAGGCAGTCTAGACACACTAGACTGTCCCATAAACAAAACAAGATTCCATTTATTAATTTTTTATAAACCATTACCTGCCAAAATTTCAGAATTAAAAAACCAAGTGCCGAAGTTAAGATTTAAAATTTTAATTAATTATTCAACAGTTTGTTGCGGAATCTGATCATGGAGTACAGTATTGTGTCCACTAGTGTTCAACTGATGTCCAGTGTTGAATGTGAGCCTGCTCCTATATAACTTAAAATGACAATAATAAATAATAAATAATAAATAATAGATGAGTGCAAAAAAGCTGTCAAAATTATTTTCTAGTTGAACTGCTACTGTATAAAATAAATAAATAAATAAAACCAAAACTGCAGTTTTCTCATGCCTCTGAATTTATCCATGCAGTTCCATTTGGTGGGGGCCGCAGGCTACATCAAATTGTAGAAGTGCGAGCCTGCATGTCAGTGAAGGTTTGGCGAAACCCATTTGAAAACCAGGAAGAGTTTGAATGTGTCAATCAAGGCCGCCATTGTAGAAGAAATGAAGATCTCTAGAACTAAAGAGCCTGTTTCCATCAGTTTCCATCATCTCTCATCACAGATTCTGCCGCCAAGAATTAACTTTTCATTACATTTGTTGCATTCTAGTTGGGCTCACAATCACCTCACATCTCAGAGGTCAATCATTGAGAATTGGTGAGCTCTGTGCAATGTGAGTCAAATTGAGAATCATTAGAAAACATCTGTCAAGAAAATTTGATGAGCATATGTGATCTTTTAGAGTACTCTAGAAAGTTCCTTGCATATGAAACGTTCCTAACCTTCCTTGCACTATTTGCCTGCTTATTTCATGTCTAAATGCAACCCTGCAATGGAAAAGTGCTCATTATGGTTCTATAGCCTAGGAAGAGTCTGAGCTACGAGGGTTGCTTTTGAATTAAGTCCTTACTATCACATAAGTAAGAGGCACAATTAAAATCTCACACAACATGTTCACACCATCTACAAGACTCAATGAATATAGGAGATGAAACTTACATATTTTTGAGCTAGGATCATTCACACATTTAGAACTCAGTCTTCAAGTGGGTTACACCCATTGAGAAGTTCATCACACACATGTTTAAGGACTTTGTTTTATCACAATTGC